>OOCW01000272.1_pt1 | contig 55806 bp, 51 predicted proteins | sample 1671201 | NCBI WGS metagenome assembly OOCW01 (sample SAMN06348132, study PRJEB24527) | human gut metagenome | biome: human gut; feature: ankylosing spondylitis patient; material: feces | host: Homo sapiens | place: China | collected 2015-10
ATATTGTTTAAAAAGGCGGGCAAAGTGATATTTGCTGAACCCTGCCAGACTGGCAACCTCCTCCAGAGTAAGGTTTTCAGAAAAGTGGTTGCTGATATAATCGGTGATAAACAGAAATTTCTCCATATATTCTTTCTGATGGTGAATATCACGGTCTCCGTCCTGCTGATGAAAAGCTTTGTGATTTCTGCCAATATACACAAGGATTTCCAGGAATTTTGCAATGATGGAAATTTCAGAATAGGTGGTAAAATTCATATATTCATCCTTGATTTCCAGCATAAGACGGTGGATGTGTTCATAGACCTGTGGATATTCTTCCTTGGTGACCAGAATGGCAGGACTGAGGAGTGGTGTGATCAGATCTAGCTCTTTTAGCTTGATGTGGTTCAGGCCGGGCTGAAAAATAATCCTTTCTCCTGTATCCGGAGCAAAGAGCTCGTGAAGCATACAGGGACATATAACAAGAATTTCTCCTTCTTTGATAAGATAATCGTTATGACCGCAGACAACCCGGTAGTCGTTAATAACAGGCATGATCACTTCGAATGAGGGATGCCAGTGAGGCGGATAGTTTTCGGCTTCCTCATTGTAATAAAGACAGATCTGGGTATCTGCTTTGTAATCAACGGTTTCATGAATTCCCTGTAAATTTCGGATCATATGGACTCCTTTCACACCTAATTACTGCTTTTGATAGCAAATGTTGCTTTTTGATGTTTGTGTATATAATGTATCAAAAACATGTGTAAATGGCAATATATAACATTGGAAAAATTGAAATAATAAAAACATATGTCAAAATACACAAAAAAGAATATAAAAATCTATTAAAATTGACATATTGAAGAAAATAGTAGCAGATAAATAGCAAGAATTGATAGCAACATGACAAGAATTATGGAGCCAATCACAGGCCATTCTGATATAGTAGAACCATCAAGAAACGAGGTAATGAATCAAAAGGAGGATTAAAAAAATGAACAAGAAGAGATTACTTTCAGTATTACTTTCAGCAGCTATGGTAGCGGGAACCATGGCAGTAGCAGTGCCTGTATATGCAGATGACACAGAGGAAATCAAATGGATGTTCTGGGATGACCTGGAAGCTACAGAGGATCTGGTTTCCAAAGGATACAAAGATGTTATTGATCGCTTCAATACAGAATATGAAGGGAAATACCATGTAACACCGATCACAACAAATCTGGAAGAATATGACGGAAAATTAAATGCCCTGATCGCAGCAGGACAGACACCGGATGTATACATTTGTAACCCGGGACCCAACATGGATGTATATGTAAATGCAGGAGCAGCAGCAGACCTGACAGATATTCTTGAGAATCAGGAAAAAGACTGGTACGCAACATTTACAGATGGAATCTTTGACAGACTGACTTATGATGGAAAGATTATGGCAGTTCCTACAAACTTCGCAGCTGCCTGTGTATACTATAACACAGAGCTTTTTGAGAAGGCCGGAGTAGAAGTTCCGACTACCTATGATGAACTGATCGATGTATGTAAGAAACTGCAGGATGCTGGTATTACACCAATCTCCTGTTCCGCAGGAACTTCATGGTGCCTGTCAATGATCGCAGGTTATCTTTGTGACCGTTCAGGTGTAGATCTTCAGGCAATCGCAGATCATAAAGCAAACTGGACAGACGATAACTGTATTGCTGCAGGTGAGAAATTAAAAGAGTTATCTCAGTATTTCCAGGAAACAGCAGCTGGTGACTCCAATGATCAGGCTACAGCAAACTTCTACAATGGAGATGCAGCAATGCTGGTACAGGGATCATGGGCTATGGCTCAGATCAATGGCAATAATCCTGATTTCCAGAGCAAATGCGGTGTATTCCAGTTCCCTGGAATCGACGGAGCGAATGATCCGAACCGTATGATCGTTAAAACAGACAACTTAATGATGAGCTCTACAACAGAGCATCAGGATGCAGCAATTGCGCTGATGAAGATGTTTACAGATGAAGAAGCACAGAAATATACAGCAGAAATAGGAGGAAAATTCCCGGTCATCAAAGATCTTGACATTGACTATGACAAAGCTCCTGCACAGCTGAAATATGTTCAGGATATTATGGACAAAGCAACTGGTACTTTTGGATTCTACAATGAATCTCTGGCATCTGTAGAAGCAGGTGACTGCTTCGACAATGCAATGGTTGATATATTCCTTGGAAACCAGACTCCGGAAGAAGCCTTCCAGACAGTACAGGATTTCTATGAAGAAAACGTCTGGAAATAATTGTGGATAGATAGTACAGAATTTACATGGCTGCTGCGGAAGAAAAAAGTTCCGTAGCAGTTTTTAAATGGAGGCAATTATGGATAAAATTTTACGTAATAAGAAGGCTATTTTCATATTTATCGCACCGGCACTGATCATGTTTGTCCTGGTACTGGTTATCCCTATGGTGCAGATGGTTTATTATTCTTTATGCGATTATGCGGCATTGACACCGCCCAAATTTACCGGACTTGCAAACTATAAAAATCTATTTTTTAAAGATTCTACATTTAAAATTGCGTTAAAGAACTCTATTTTCTTTATGATCTTTTCTGCTATCACTCAGCAGGTGATCGGCCTTGGTCTTGCAGTTATGCTTACCAATATTAAGAAAGGCAGAAACCTTTTCAAAAATATTTATTATCTTCCATCCGTTCTTTCCTCAGCAGCCTTAGGTCTTTTATGGGCATTTATGTTTAACCCAAAGATCGGCATCAATAATCTGCTGGCACAGTTCGGAATCAAAGGCCCTCTTTGGCTGATGGATTCCAAAGGTTTTATTGTACTTCCCATGTGGGTGATTGCGTTTGTTGCCTTATGGCAGTATGTTGGACAGAATATGATGCTTTATATGGCTCAGATCACAGGAATTTCCAGAGACATATATGAAGCTTCTTATATAGACGGCGCATCAAAGACACAGTCATTCCGTTACATTACACTTCCGTTGATTAAACCAATGATGGTAACTTCACTTTCATTGAACTGTATCGGTTCTCTTAAATTCTTTGACCTTGTGTATAACATGACTCAGGGTGGACCAAACCACAGAACCGAGGTGCTTGCGACAGAACTTTATGCGGAAGGTTTTAACTATTTTAAATATGGTTATGCCAGTGCGATTTCTGTAGTCTTACTGGTTATGTGTCTGATCGTAACATTATTGGTTAAAAAAGTAATTAAAGTTGAAACTTACGAGGGCTAGGAGGTAACAGAGATGCAGACAAAAAAATCAAGAAAACCGGTAAAGCCTGTTACAGTAATTCTTTATATATTTCTTATTGCACTTGCTGTGATTTATGTGGCTCCGCTGTTATGGATGTTATGTGTTTCATTAAAAGATAATGCAGGCGTAATGGCAGCTCCATTTGCCCTGCCGGAAGTATTTCACTGGGAAAATTACCAGCAGGCATGGACAATGGGTAAGCTTGGAATTGCACTTGTAAACTCAGTACTGGTCTGTGGGATCACACTTGTAGTCAGTCTGTTTTTTGGAGCAATGGCAGCATTTGCCATTGCAAGAATGCATTGGAAATTATCAGAAGCAGCACACACATTTTTCCTGATCGGAATGATGGTTCCGGTACATTGTATCCTGATTCCGCTGTTCGTACGTTTTGCAGGGCTGGGATTGACTAACTCAAGAGTAGGTCTGATGATCCCGTATATTACGTTTTCCCTTCCGATGACTATTTTCCTTCTGACAGGATTTTTCAAATCTATGCCTGGAGAATTATTTGAGGCAGCAGCCATTGACGGATGTGGAATTTATGGATGCTTTTTCAGAATCGCACTTCCCCTTTGCAGAACAGGATTCTTTGTTTCAGGTCTTATGACATTCGTAGGTAACTGGAATGAGCTGCTGATGGCTATGGTATTTGTCTCAGATCCGGCAAAGAAAACACTGCCTGTAACACTTACATATTTCGTAGGACCATATGCCACAAACTATGTACAGATGTTCGCAGCAATCATTATCGCAATTGCACCTACCGTTATTGTATACTGCCTGTTCAGTAATCAGATTGTAGAAGGTCTGACTACAGGTGCTGTAAAAGGATGATGTATGAAAGGAATGTGTAAAAGGAGGCTTGTATGAACAGAGACGAGGCAAGAAAGAAAGCACAGGAACTGGTATCCAAAATGACACTGGAAGAAAAAGCCAGTCAGTTAAGATATGATGCGCCGGCTATAAAGAGACTTGGTGTCCCTGCTTATAATTGGTGGAATGAAGGACTTCACGGGGTAGCCAGGGCAGGACAGGCAACTGTATTTCCGCAGGCAATTGGCATGGCTGCCACATTTGACAGAGATTGCGTAGCTGAAATGGCAGATATTGTAGCAACAGAAGGACGTGCAAAATACAATGCATATTCCAGTGAAGAAGACAGAGATATTTATAAAGGACTGACATTCTGGTCCCCCAATGTAAATATTTTCCGTGATCCGAGATGGGGCAGAGGCCATGAAACTTACGGGGAAGATCCGTATCTTACCAAAGAGCTTGGAGTAGCTTTTGTAAAAGCTCTTCAGGGTAATGGAGAAACTATGAAAGCTGCGGCATGTGCAAAGCATTTTGCAGTGCATTCCGGACCGGAAGCGATCAGACATGAGTTTGATGCAAAGGCATCTGCAAAAGATATGGAAGAAACGTATCTGCCTGCATTTGAAAGCCTGGTAGAGGAGGCTGATGTAGAGGCAGTTATGGGAGCATATAACCGCACAAATGGAGAACCCTGCTGTGGAAGCCCTGCTCTGCAGAAAAAACTGAGAGATGACTGGAAGTTCCAGGGACATTTTGTATCAGACTGCTGGGCGATCAGAGATTTCCATGAACATCATATGGTGACTAATACGGCTTATGAGTCTGCAGCACTTGCCATTAATAATGGCTGCGATCTGAACTGTGGAAATACATATCTTCATATTATGAAAGCATATGAAAAGGGGCTTGTCACAGAGGAAAGGATTACAGAATCAGCAGTAAGACTTTTTACTACCAGATATCTTCTTGGGCTATTTGATGGCAGTGAATATGATAATATTTCCTATAGGGAAGTAGAATCAGCAGAACATCTGGCGGCAGCAGAGAAAGCAGCAGCGAAGAGTTTTGTACTTTTGAAGAATAATGGAATTCTTCCATTAAAAAAAGAGGATATCAAAACAATCGGAATTGTGGGACCTAATGCAGACAGCAGAAAGGCTTTGATTGGAAATTATCATGGAACTGCATCCAGATATATTACAATCCAGGAGGGAATCCAGGATTATGTAGGTGAGGATGTGAGAATTCTTAGTTCTGTAGGAAGCGAGTTGTTTAGAGACAGAACAGAACCTCTGGCATTCAGCAGAGATCGTCTTGCGGAAGCTAAGATCGTTGCAGAAAACAGTGATGTGGTGATTCTTTGTGTAGGTCTGGATGAGACACTGGAGGGTGAAGAAGGAGATACCGGAAACAGCTATGCATCCGGAGATAAAGAGAGCCTGAAGCTTCCTCAGTCCCAGATTGATTTAATGGAAGCAATGGCTGGTTCCGGAAAACCGGTGGTTCTTTGTCTGATGGCAGGAAGTGATATTGATATGAGCTATGCAGCAGAGAAATTTGATGCAGTTATGGTTCTGTGGTATCCAGGAAGTCAGGGCGGAAAAGCAGCAGCAAAAATTCTGTTTGGGGAAAACTCCCCATCCGGCAAACTTCCGGTTACCTTTTACGAGAGCCTTGAAGAACTTCCGGAATTTACAGATTATTCCATGAAAGGCAGAACCTATCGTTATATGGAAGGAAAAGCACAGTTCCCCTTTGGATATGGACTTACCTACAGCAATGTAAAAGTAGAAAATGCAGAGGTAAGACAGTGCGGACGGAAGATAACAGTAGAGGCAGAAGTATATAATAAGGGTAATGCAGATACTGAGGAAGTTGTCCAGGTTTATGTAAAAAATCTTGACAGTAAAAATGCAATTCCCAATCCTGCACTGGGAGGATTCCAGAGAATTTTTATAAAAGCAGGAGAACGCAGAAAAGTTATGGTTCCTGTCTGGGAAAAGGCATTTACAGTGGTAAATGAAAATGGAGAACGCGTAGAGGATGGCAGGAAATATGAGATTTTTGCAGGCTGCAGCCAGCCGGATGAAAGAAGTATAGAGCTTACCGGAACAGAACCTGTAAAGATAATCTGGGAGAAAGAAGACTGAGCTTGTGAAATTTGAATTGTTTTATCCGCAGTGGAAAGACCGGGCAGTTACATTCAGCTATGATGATGGCCAGATTTTTGATAGAAGACTGGTTGATATTTTTAATAAATATAATCTGAAAGCAACATTTCATCTGAACTCAGGGACTTTGGATACAGAAGGATTTATAAAAACACAAGAACTGAAAAGCTTATATCAGGGACATGAAATTGCCTGTCATGGTGTTGCACATGAGTATCCCACACATCTTTCGCAGGAAAGACTGGTTCAGGAATTTTATCAGGACAGATGCAGTCTGGAGAGAGAAACGGGAAGGATTATCAGGGGATGTTCTTATGCATTTGGAGAATATGACGAAAGGGTCATCAATACCCTGAAGAATCTTGGGTTTGCATACAGCAGGACTGTGGAGTCTACAGAAAATTTCCGCATTCCGGAGGATTTTATGAGGTGGACTCCGTCCTGTCATCACAATGATGCATTCAGGGGAATTGCAGAAAAGTTTTTGCACAAACCGGATTATCAGAAGCTTCCTCTTCTCTATGTATGGGGACACAGCTTTGAGTTTGAACGGGAACAGACATGGGAGGAAATGGAAAGCTTCTGCAGAAAGATTTCAAACCATGAAAATGTGTGGTATACCACTAATATGGATTATGTGAATTATATGAATGCAGCCAGAAATCTGATATTCAATGCAGAATGTACCTATGTAGAAAATTTATCAAAAATAAAAATATATTGTAAAATAAATGGAGAGTGCCAGATCTTATAATCTGGCATTCACTGATATAGGGTTTGCTGAAAAGCATATAAGAGAGTCTACAGATTTCATATTTGATTTACGGGAGGAAATGATCAATGATAACTTGTAAAAATCCGATTTTAAGTGGCTTTTATCCGGATCCGTCCATATGCAGGGTGGGAGAGTGGTTTTATCTGGTTACATCTACTTTTGCATATTTTCCGGGAATTCCTGTATTTCGCAGCAGAAATCTGGCACAATGGGAGCAGATCGGCAATATATTGACACGGGAGAGCCAGATGCCCTTACAGGGCTGTGAACATAATGAGGGGATTTATGCTCCTACACTTCGGTGGCATAAGGGAACTTTTTATCTGATTACTACCAATGTATCTGGCGGCGGAAATTTTATAGTAACTGCAAAAAATCCCCAGGGTCCATGGTCAGAATCTCATTTTTTGGAAAATGCCAGGGGAATTGACCCGAGCTTATTCTTTGATGAGGATGGAACCTGTTATTATATCGGGCAGAGAGAAAATTCCCGTGGCGGCAGGTACAATGGTGATTGCGAAATATGGATACAGAAGCTGGATTTGCAGACTTTCAGGCTAGAAGGGGAGGCGCATCCTGTTTTATATGGATTCCAGAGAAATGCAATCTGGCCGGAGGGTCCTCATCTTTATAAAAGAAATGGTTATTACTATATTTTTCATGCAGAAGGTGGAACAGAGGAGCATCACAGTGAAATGGTGGCCAGGAGTAAAAATATTTTTGGCCCCTATGAATATGCAGGGACAAATCCGATCCTGACACACAGACATTTGGGAAAAAATGCGGAGATTACCTGTGTAGGACATTGTGATCTGACTGAGGATGAACAGGGAAACTGGTTTATGGTTGTTCTGGGCTGCAGACCTGTGGACGGAAAGACATTTCTGGGAAGAGAGACTTTTCTGGCAAAGGTAGAGTGGGAGGATGACTGGCCGGTGGTAAACCCGGGAGTAGGAATGCTGGAAAAGGAAATCTGTCTTCCTGGTGAGAAGGATAACTCTATGCCCGGAGAACTGAATGAAGTCAGAAATTACAGTTTCAAAAATATGACAGATAAAAAGCTTTCACCGGATTTTATGATGCTCAGAAATCCCCAGCCGAATGCTTATACAATAGATGAACAGGAAGAATGTTTAGAACTTCCTGCAAAAGCTGTGGCAATTGGGGATAATGGGAGTCCTTCGTATGTTGCGGTGAGACAAAAGCACCATAGATTTCAGGCAGAGACGGAGTTTTTGTTAAAAGCAGGAGAAAAGGGTGACAGAGCCGGAATTGCCTATCTTCAGAATTCTCAGAATTATCTTCTGGCAGAATATGGAGAAGTGGGGGCAGACGGCTATATCTATGTCACAGTATGTATCAATGGAACAGAGAAGATACTTGCAGAAAAGAAAACAGAGAAAAGAGGTATGCAGACCCTGAGATTGAGCGTAGACCAAAGCTTGGCACAGGTATGGCTGATTCGGCCTGAGACAGAAGAAAAATCACAATGTATAATCAGGGATGTGGATATCAGCCATATGTGTACAGAAGCGGCAGGCGGTTTTACCGGCTGTACAGTGGGAATGTATGTACACTCTGAACAGAAACAGAGTACAGGCTGTGCGCAGTTTTGCAGATTTACGGTAAAGTAACAATCATTCTGATGATTCCGGCAATTGGTTGTTCTGCCTTTGCGTTTGTGTTAAGATCCCGTCTTTGACAGTTGTAAGGTGACAAAACGGCTACAAACCCAGTAAATATGGGGGTTGTGGCCGTTTTTCTTTTTGCAGCGATATGTACTATATTATCCTTGCTTTGATTTTATCTGTTTTGTATTCTTGATGAGGGTCCGCATATCTGCTTTAGTAATGAATTCATGATCCGTTCTAAAATCAAATATTTTATGTAAGGCATCGGTTAGTTCGGTTCTTGTATAAGAGGGGATATATCCGCTCGCTGTGTTCAGCAGAGCCATTTGCATAGAGCGTAATGTTTCCAATATCTGGTCTGCTGTATAAAGATTCCCAAGTTTCTTTTCCAGTAGACGGTAGAGTAAAAGGCTGATATAACAAGTCATGAAATGGGCTTTTATCCGATCTTCTCTTCTGATATAGATTGGTCTTGCTTCGAATTCTGTCTTCATGATCCGGAAGTTTTCTTCGATTTCCCAACGTTGTTTATTGATCTTTATGATCTATGAAACATCACCTTCCAGGTTTGTGATAACTGCATAAAACCCATCATACATTTCTTCTTTCTGGATCTGTTCTTCATCAAGATCATAAGTTTCTTGGATCAACTGTCAAACTCCCGAGACATTTCAACAACTCAGAGATGTTCTTTACAGAAAAGGAGGGTTGTGCTATAGTGATACGAAGGAAAAATAAAAAACGGAGAGAAAACCATGAAACACAGGATGAGAACAATAATGCTGCTTCTTCTGACTATGTTGCTGCTATGCCCGATACAGGTTCTGGCTGCAGGTGGAGAGAACGCAGTGAAGACAGATCTGGAGGACGGAGAATATTCCATACAGGTGGAGCTGGAAGGCGGAAGCGGAAAAGCCAGCGTTTCTTCCCCCACATTGATGCTGGTAAAAGAGGGGAAGATGTATGCACGGCTCCAGTGGAGCAGCTCCAACTATGATTATATGATCGTAGATGGGGAAAAATATCTCAATGAGAGCGAGGAAGGCAGAAATTCTGTTTTTACTGTCCCGGTAACTGCCCTGGATGATAAGATGGAAGTGATCGCAGATACACTGGCCATGGGCGCCCCGCATGAGATCGATTATACGCTGACCTTTTATGAGGCTTCTATTGGCTCCAAGGGCCAGCTTCCTCAGGAGGCAGCGAAAAGAGTGGTTGCAGTTGCGCTGGTGATCATCATCGGCGGCGGTATCCTGAATTATTTTGTAAACAAAAGGAATCGGTGTTAAACCGGTTCTTTTTTTATGCTCTTTCGCATAATATACATAATAATGAACATATATAAAGACGGAAGGAAGGGAACATCATGGATACAGTACAGGATAAAACCTACGAAGCAATTTACTATTCACTGTGGGAGGCAGCCAGGCGTTACAGCAGCTTTACACAGTTTCGGGTGATCGGAAAAAGCCACGATGACCGGATGATCCCTATGCTGGAGATCGGACAGGGAGATGCCTGTATTTTCTGTGTGGCCGGTTTTTCCGGAACGGATGGACAGATGACGGACAGGCTTACCAGGATGGCACTGGAGCTTTGCAGAATATATGAATGTAACTGGACCGTGGACGAGCTTTATGAGGTAAAAAAGCTCCTGGATCAGACCAGGCTTTGTATCATACCGGTGGTCAATCCGGATGGATATGAGATCTGCCGGAAGGGCTACAATACTGTGCGAAATCCCATTTTCCGTCAGATGCTGAAAATGCAGGATGTTCCCTGTGATGAATTCGAGGGAAATGCAAGAGGAATGGATACTGCACGGAATTTTCCTACTACCTTCTGCAGCAGAAAAAAGATCCATCAGCAGCCTGCCAGTGAAAATGAGACACGTGCACTGATCCGGATCTTTCAGGAATACGGAGGACGTGGCCTGCTGGTTTTCTGCGGATATGGAAAAAAGGTGGTTTATTATCGGCGGGATCAGAATTTTTCCACAGGTCAGAGATGCTACCGTCTTGCACGCCACTTAAAAAAATGTACCAGGGGAAAGCTGGAGCAGCTGGCAATAGAACGAGAAGCGCAGAACGGGCGAAGGAGCACAGGTAGGCCGGAACAGTATTACGGAGAAATGATCCGCCAGCCGGCTTTCCGGATTGAATTGCCGGTAAATTCCGGAAATAAAGAAGAGGAAGAACGGGAAATCCGTGATCTGATGCTGCTTCCATTGGAATATATTTACTCTCTGGTACAGCTGTAAAAAAATCTGGCGTTGCACGGATGCAGGGTCTGTCAGCTTATGAAAAATAGGGTGACAGACATACCCGCTGAGAAACCAGTGTCGAATCCTGTCGGACGAATTTGATTGACTTCCGGATCTGTGGACCCTATAATAATATCATCTGAAACAAATCTTTTTTAATAAATGTCGCAGGAATCCTTCACCTCTGTAAGTAATGAGAGGAACTGCACATCTGAGCATATCTGCTCGAATAATTTCCATTCAGTATTTTTGCTGTATTATTATTTTGATCATGCTTGTCCTCACTTCAAAATCTGTGCGTTTAAGTGATGGGAGCATGTTGTGAATTGCCATATTAACTGCTATACAGGGAGGACTTTTTTATGGCTCAATTTATGTGGGGCAGGTCTCCGCCGGAATTTTCCTGATATCCGAACACTGTTTCTTTCCCTGCAGAGGGAAGTGATCATCAAATATCGTATGTAGAACAGAATACAGGAATGAAAATATTTTTTCGATGTATCGGCAACACAGTTCTGGGACTGATGCTGGTGATGGCATTGGTGCTTCTTATTCCCGGACTTTTCGGGATCCGGCCCTATGTGGTCTATTCCGGATCCATGGAACCTGAGATCCCAACCGGAGCTGTGGTTTTTACAAAGGAAGGAGAGTTTTCTCCGAAAAAGGGAGATATCATTACTTTTCATAACGGAGATACCGTTGTCACCCACAGAGTGGTTAAAAAAGAAAAGGATATCTTTATCACAAAAGGTGACGCCAACAAGACAGAAGATCCTGTTCCCGCAAAGGCGTCACAGATCATCGGGCGGGTAGTCTTTCACCTGCCTTATCTGGGCTACGTGATCCATTTTCTAAAAGCCCGGATCCCTTTTGCCGCAGTTTGCATAGCGGCATGTCTGTCAGTACTCTTTGATCTGGCATATACCCCAAAAAAGAAAAAAATACAGGGAGGAATTTAATCATGATGAAAAACAGAAAACTGGTAAAAGGAATCGCACTTGCTGCTGTGATCACTGCACTGGCAGCCGGAGGAACAGCTGCATATCTTACGGATTTTGAAACGGCAACCAACAGCTTTACCGTAGGAAAAGTGGATATCGACCTGGATGAGCCTAACTGGAAACCGGAGGACAATACAGATCTGGTTCCTACTCAGGTGATCCGGAAGGACCCCTATGTAGCAAATAAAGGAGTAAATGAAGCATTTGTCTATCTGGAAGTTTCTGTTCCGGTCCGAAATGTGATCACGGTAGCCAAGGATGGCACCAGAAATGCACTTGCAAAAACAGAGCTGTTCAGCTTCACCAAAAACAAGGACTGGACACAGCTGGAGCGGACCGAAGTGGGGCAGAATATGGTTTACACCTATGCATATAACCACATCCTGAAGCCGGGAACAAAGACAACAACTCTTTTTGATACAGTAACCTTTGCCAATATCATCGAAGGTCAGCTAGATACACAGCAGATCGATATGCCGGTACGGGCTTATGCGATCCAGGCTACCAATACCGGTGATGACAAGACTACGGTTCTGGAGCAGGCAACTGCTGCTTACCAGAAATATGTAAATCAGAATAAAGGACAGGCCGGTGGTGTCACGAAATGAATAAATTAAAAAGACCCGTTTTCCTTCTCCTGACAGCAGGGATCCTGTGCGCAACAGGGACTGCGGCGTATTTTTCAGATTTCGAAAAAAAGATAAATTCTGCTGCAGTGGGGTATGTGACAACGGAGATCGAGGAAGATTTTCCGGATCCTACACCTACGCCTATGGAGAATGGTCCGTCCTACAGAAAAGAGATCCGGATCGGAAATTTTTCCGGCAGTGTGAAAGGGTTCCAGGCAGACTGCTATGTGAGGATGTCCCTTTCCTACTCCAATGACGATATCGGCAGAGGCGTGAAATTAACAGGTTTGGATACGGCAAACTGGGTGTATAACAGTCAGGACGGCTATTATTACTACCGGAAAAAAATATCCGAGGGTGAAAAAACAACTCCTCTGTGTACCGGATTTCAGATCGATTCCCAAAAGATCGATGATACTTACAAGGACAGCATTAAGGATTTTGAGATCAATGTTTATGAGGAAGCTGTACAGGCAGAAGGATTTTCAGATTATGAAAGTGCGTGGAGGTATTTTTCAGATCCGGTTTCTGCTCAGGCAGAAAGGAGGGGGAATGCTTGAAAAAACACCTTAAAGCCCTGCTGGCAGGTGCTGCTGTGGCAGGCAGTATCCTGGCGTGTACGGCTGCTTATGCCAGATTTTCAGATTTCGTGACAGTGACCAATCACATATCAGTGGGGGATATCAATATTTCTCTTCGGGAACTGGAAAAAAAGGACGGCCGAGAAATGAAATATCAGGATCGCCGGATCGTTCTTCCGGGAGATGAGATATCCAAGATCCCCAGGATCACCAATCACTCAGAGCCATGCTGGGTAAGGGTGAAGATTTCTTATACAGATGATCTGGAAGGTTTGGATGGTCTGGATGACAGGAATCTTACAGGAATGTCACCGAGATGGATCCGGAAGGGAGAGTATTTTTATTATACCAGGAAGCTGGAACAGGGAGACAGCGTGGATATTTTTACCGGTGTGACTGTACCATCCCAATGGGATGAATCCTACCAGGATAAGAAGCTGGGAATCACCATCGTGGCAGATGCTATCCAGGCGGCAAATTTTGCACCGGATTTCCGTGCCATGTCACCCTGGGGAAATCAGAAGATCTTAAGATGTATCCACGATACCGATGGTCTTGTGGTTCAGAAAAAAAGTCCGGTGAATCTGAAGGTGGAGTTTGAAGGAAATGCGCACAAACTGATTGCGGCTCCGGAAGACTTTTTTTCCGGATTTTCCACGGCAATGCCGGGAGATGTTTTTCATGATTCTGTAGAGATCCGTAATACAACGGAGCATGCAGCAGAGATCTTCTTCCGCACATCACCGGAATGTAAATCGGTAAAGGATCAGGAATTTCTGAAAAAGCTGAAGCTGGTGATTACCATGAATGATAAAAAGCTGTATTCCGGGGATCTTCTGGCTGCATCTCTCAATAAGGCCGTGTCCCTGGGGGAATTTTCCAGCGGAGAAAAAGGAAACATGAGATTTGAGGTTACGGTTCCGGCAGAGCTGGATAATTTATATGCTCTTCGGGCAGCAGATGTGAAATGGATCTTTTCTGTGGAGGAGGATCAGGAGACGGCAGATACCAGCCCTGTTCCACGCCGGAATGGCAGGAAAGAAGCCACAGAAAGAGCTTCCGGAAATAACAGTTCTTCGGTAAGGACAACACCAGTGAAGACCGGAGATGAATCTCCTGTGATCCTGTTTGCACTGATGGCTGGTATGGCGCTGCTTACCTGCAGTCTGACGCTATGGAAAGGAGGACGAAAAAATTGAAAAGAAGAATGATCGGTGCATGGATGGCATTGATGATCACAGCTTCTTCTCTTGTGGTTTCGGCCAGTCCTGCAGCAGATATGAGTTCGGTATCAGCAGATCCGCAGCAGGAACAGACAGAACCGGAGGAAGAAGAGGAGGCCCCGGATATTCCGGTAACAGATCAGCCTGGGGAGGCTGAGATGCCGGTTCCGACAGCCTTGCCTGAACCGGAAACGGTGGAGGAAGCTTTTGAAGAAGGTAAAGATAATACTGAAAATACGGACAGTGATGAGCTGATCGAACCGGAAGAAGAACCGGAAGCTGTTTCAAAAGAAGGAGAAAATATAGCCCTGACAGAGATACCGGAGCAGACAGAGGATCCGGGATTTACTGTATTCACGGGAGAAAACGCGGAAATCCTTACAGGAGAAAGTGAAGAGGATCAGGAACTGATCCAGGATATCGAAAACGGAGAGATCATTGCTCTTTCTGCAGCACTTCCCGGGGAGTTCCGGGAAGCTGGCAGTGCGGAAGTAATCTCAGAAGGAGAGGATACTATCGCAGCTACAGCACTTTCCCCGTCCCGGTATTATCTGGACAGCTGGACCAGGGTTTACTGCGATGAGATTTGGACAGCTGCCAATGATTTTCTTGGTCCCGGAAATAAAACCCGTATGGGATGTACGTATCGCTCTGTACATTATATCGATGATACAGGAGAGGAAAAGGTTTCACCTCTGTATTGCCTGAAAGCAACTCAGGATGGACTGGACAGTATGACGCTGAAGAATGAGGCAGTAAAAGCACTGACTAATTCTGTGATCCAGAAGCTTTTGTACTTTGGTTACGGAGGACCGGGGGATCTGGGAATCGGATACGACCCCTCCTGCAGTCACATAGACTGGTCAAAATGGCAGAACCGTTATGTATTTACTCATATTGCGCTGTCAAAGGTATACTTTAATGACTGTGGATATGCCACAGCAGCAGAAGTAGAACATACAGGGATAAACCGCCTGATCGATAAGATCCAGACATTGACGATCCCTGCAAGAAACAAGGCAGCCGTTTATGTTTCCGAAGACGGTTCCTGGGCAGCAGCATCCGGAAAGACGATCCCGTTAAGTGTATTTCGAAGCAGACCTGCAGGTTTTCCCTTTGTTCCGGACAGTATGAAGGACGGATTTCAGATGAGTACTCTTATGAAAGTGACGGATGGAGCAAAAGCAGGAAACGGGATCACCATAACAAGAGGATCCGCAGAAAAATGGCAGCTGGCCTACTGGACAAGTGCAGCGGATTATAATTCTCACAAAACCAATCCCAAAATGATGTCGGGGACAAGCCTGAGCCTTAAGGATGGGGCATATTTTTTTCTGATCTTTCCGTTAAATGCATCTGCGACAAAGAAGTTTTCCTGCAAAATGCTGCTTCAGCCGGTTTCCTATATCCTGGTTGACGGAAGTGCCCAGGCAGGAAAAAATGGAGTACAGGATTTTGGCGCTTACGTATACCAGGGAACAAGAGGAAGCCTTTCGTTTTCAGTAAAGCCATCGGTTTACGGCAATGCAAAGCTGGTCAAGAAGGAACCCAACACGGGAAAACTGATCCAGGGAGCGCAGTACGGACTGTTTGCAGCAGAAGCTCTGACCTCCGGATACCGGACTATGTACAGTAAGGATCAGAAGGTTTCAACCGGAACAACAAACGCCAGTGGAGAGATCCTTTTTTCAAAACTGGTTCCCGGAAAATATTATGTGAAAGAAACGAAAACTGCTGCCGGATACAAGCTGAACACCGTTATCAAAAATCTTATAGTAACCGGTGGAAAGACAACAACCGTCAACGTAACGGATATCATGGATATCAGCGGAACAGTATCCATCAGAAAGAAAGACGGAAATACCGGTGATCCACTGGCAGGAGCTGAATTCACCCTGTATCAGTGGAGTAAAAAAAGCAAAAGCTATGTAACCTTAAAAAAACTGACTTATGATGGACAGAAACGTACCTATAATTCCGGGAAATTTAATTATACCGAAGACAATCAGGGAAAATTCCGTGTGCGTGAGACAAAAGCTCCTCCCAATTACACCGGAAACTGGCAGAAGAATTTTACGCTGGAAAAGCCGGGAGAAAAGCAGGAATTCCTGTTTGAAGCAGTGAACTACCAGAACGAAAAACGAAGGATAGAGGTTCGTAAGATCGATGCGAAGACCGGTGAGGTCCTGAAGGGTGCGGAATTTACACTTTATGAATACAGTGCAGCCAAAAAGGCCTATAAAGAAAAAGGAACTCTTCTGGATTATGATAGCTCAAGTGAGCTTTATGTAAGCGTTGAACTTTTAAAGACTTCGGATAATGAGGGAAAATATAAGATCGTGGAAACAAAGACTCCGCCCGGATATACAGGAAGCTGGGAAGAAGCGGTGGATATCACAGACAAGGATGCACGCCTTTCCTTTGAAGTTGTCAATGAAAAGGAAAAGGAATATAAAGGGGTGATCCGTCTGAGAAAAACAGACATCTATACAGGGGAAGTTCTGGAAGATGCGGAATTTACCGTGCTTCAGTGGAATAGAGGGAAGCAGACTTACCAGAATAACCTGGGCGGGCAGAGCATCCTGAAGTTTGACGGAGAAACCGGATGGTACTCTACCGAAGAGCTGGTGCTCACAGATGACAATCAGGGAAGGTTCAAAGTAGTGGAAACAAAAAATCCGGAAAACTATACAGGCAAATACGAAAAGGAGGTAATCTTCCAGAAAAAAGAAAATACAGATACGGATACTGTGGATCTGAAAGCAGAGAATACTCCGGTAACACTTCCGCTGGGAAATATCACCATCATAAAAAAGATCAAAGAGGAGGATATTACCTGGGCTCATGGAAATCCAACCTTTTCCTTTGTGGCAGAAGGTACGGATCTATCCGGAAATCCTCACAGATATGAAGATTATGTGACCTTTACCAGAGGAAGCTATGAAATCGATAAAAATGGATATGCAACATTATCGGTCACTCTCAGGAATATCCCGCTGGGGCAGTATACGGTCTGGGAAAAACCGGTACTACGCTATTATCTGAAAGAGGTATGGGCAAATACAGAGAATGTCCGCATCATAAAAGGCGCTGCACCTGCATATGGTACAGATCCCCGGAAGATTGCTTCCGGTACGGCTGCTCTGACAATGCAAAACAAAAATGCATCGCTGACTTTTGTAAATGAGAAATCCAGATATGATCGATATTCCCATAATGACAGCATAAAAAATACCATACCCGTATCATTTTCCTGAAAAATGCAGAGGGGCAGGAGTAATCCTGCCCTCAGCTGCGTATTTTATATAGTAAAAAACAAACTGTAAAAAGAAATAAAAAAACTACATATATACCCAAAGATATGGTATACTTTTTTACAAATACTGTGAACTCAAGAACTCTCTGGGAGGTCGATGATGAAAACAGATGAAAAAAATCCCGTTTTTGATATTCGGGATACATTGGAAAAATACGCTTGCATTTATCGAAATACTACACTGAAGATTTTTCAGTACTGTCAGGAGACGGACACATATGAACGTCTGGATGAATACCTGAGACCTGTAAAAAACATTACGGATTTTAAGAACAGTGGACAGAAATACAGCAATGTTTATAAAGACGACTGGAAGTTTCTGACGGATTTTCTGACATCCCGTGAAGGCGGGACGATAGAAGTGCGGTGTATCAATAAAGACGGTAATGCGGGTCTTATGACAGTACGGGGATTTATAGCACAGGACAAAAATACCGGATATCATTATTTTATAGGAAGCTCCAGAGATATCACCAGGGAGAAGCTGCAGGAAGAATTTCTTGAGGAACGTGCCCAAAAAGATCCTCTGACCGGACTGTATAACCGCTTTTTCGGAAAAGAACTGATCGATGAATACCTTGCATCCAGAAATCCCTATGCAGGATGCGGGATGATGGTGCTTGATGTGGATTATTTTAAAAATGTAAATGATACTTACGGACATATGTTCGGTGATGAAGTCCTGAAACGTTTTGCAGAGCTGTTTGTGGCTTTGTTCGACATCAATGATGTGATCATGCGCCTGGGTGGCGATGAATTTGTGATCTTTTTGAAGGACATCGGACATGCCACTATCATGAAAAAGGCAGGAAAGCTGATCCGGGAAGTGCAGAAACTCAAATTTCCCGGAACCACATATCTGGCAACCTGCAGTGTAGGGATTTGCTTTCTTCCGGAAAATGTTTCCGGATATACATATCAGCAGCTCTTTGAAAATGCAGACTGGGCACTTTACCAGGCAAAGAAAAATGGAAAAAACCGCTATGCTTTCTGTGATAATCTGAGACATTTTGAGGATAAGACAGAGAAAAAGCAGGAATTATATGAGGGTGTTGAGATAGATGCCAGATATCTTCATAATGATATTGTTTCTACTGCATTTGAAATATTTGAAAAAATGAGCAGCTTTCAGACTGCTATTGAACTTCTGATGAAAGTGATCGGTCTGAAATTCCGACTTAACCGGATCACAGTCCTGCATACCAAGGTGGCAGAGCAGAAAATAAACAAGGTTTTTCAATGGGTTTCGGAAGAAGAATACAGGCTTTTGATAGATGAGATACATTTCTCAAAAAGTGATTTTATCACATTGTTTCGCCGCAATGATGAATATGGTACTGTGGTGATTCAGGAGAATGATCTGGCTGATTATTCGGAACAGGGAAGAAAGAATGTGTTACAAGGTGGAGCAAAAACCGTAGTCTGTGCTGCCATGTACTGTGAAGGAAGCTATACAGGAACTATTGTATATGTGACCTGCCGGGAAAAAAGACTCTGGTCCAGAGAAGACCGTAAACTGCTGGGAGAAGTTACCAAGATCATTTCTGCGCATTATGCCAAGAACCAGGCATTTAACAGTGTTTATCGTGGCATTGCTGCAGAATCCGGATGGGATCAGCTTACCGGGTTGTCTTCTTTTTCAAGATTTCGAGAAGATGTGGAGAAAATGCTGATCGGAGGTTACGGTCCGGGACATGCAGTGATATATACCGATTTTGAAAAATTTAAACGTATCAATGCAAAATACGGATACCGTGTGGGAGATCAGATCCTGCGTCAGTTTTCCGAGTATGTGATAAGCACTCTTAAAACAGATATGGATACATATTTTACCAGGGCGATTTCTGATCATTTTATCCTTTTCACTCCCTATGATATGGATGGTGATCCGGAAACAGTTGCTTTAAAGATTAATCAGGAATTCTTACGGCAGATGAAAGAGAAATACCCGGATATGAAGCTCTGTGTCCGCACGGGGATCTATCTGATCACCAAAGAATGTGACAATGCATCTGAGGCAATCGATGCAGCGAATTACGCAAGAAAATATGCTGCTGAAAACTGCGAAACAGGTGTTAAGCTGTATGACGAAGAACTGAAAAAACAAAGCGATGCAGAGTGAAAGACACAGGAATCCATGATCTTTCAGAATTTCAGGAATAATCTTCCGGGAAAGCTTTTACAATAGAACAGAGATGTTTTCGGCAGGAGTGAGCTTATGAACAGAAGTGTTCCGGAAAGCCTTTTAATCTGTATCTTAGTCTTATGCCTGGCTCTGACACCTGCTGGTGTCAGGGGAGAAACTGAGGATAGCAGAAAAACACAGCAGCTGATCGAAGCGCCGGGTGCAGTCCTTATGGAAAAAGAAACCGGTACAGTGATCTATTCCAGGGATCCTGACACCCGAAGAAGCCCGGCCAGTATTACAAAGATCATGACGCTGATCCTGATCTTTGATGCTATCCGTGAGGGAACACTGCATTTGGAGGATACCATTACCACCAGTGCCTATGCCAGATCCATGGGAGGGTCTCAGGTATTTCTGGAAGAGGGAGAGACACAGAATGCGGAAACCATGATCAAATGTATTGTGATTGCTTCCGGAAATGACGCCAGTGTAGCCATGGCAGAGCATGTTGCGGGAACAGAACAGGCCTTTGTGGAGAGGATGAACGAGAGGGCGAATGAACTTGGAATGAAAAATACTCATTTTGTGGATTGCTGCGGGCTGACGGAATCACAGGAGCATTATACAACGCCCTATGACATTGCACTTATGAGCAGGGAGCTCATCAGCAGATATCCGGAAGTTCTTACATATTCATCTGTCTGGATGGAGGATATCACACACGTTACCAGAAAAGGTTCCTCAAAATTCACACTGACCAACACCAATAAACTGCTGCGCAGCTATGAGGGGTGTATGGGACTTAAAACAGGCAGCACCAGTATTGCAAAATACTGCCTCAGTGCTGTGGCAGAACGAAACGGGATCACACTGATCGCCTCCGTGATGGCCGCACCGGACCCGAAAACAAGATTCCGGGATGCAGCAGCTCTTTTAAATTACGGCTTTTCTAAGTGCACATTGTATCTGGATGATGCTCTGGAGCCACTGAAACCTATGAAGCTCCGCAAAGGAGTCAAAGAGCAGGTTCCGCTTGTATATAGAGGGAAATTCCGATATATCAGCACAGATGGCACGAAACCTGACAATGTTAAGAAAAAATTGATCCTTCCCAAAGAACAAAGTGCGCCGGTGAAAAAAGGACAGAAAGCAGGGGCACAGGAATACTATCAGGATGGGAAAAAGATCGGCAGTCTGGATATCCTGTACGGGGAAACAATAAAAAAGGCCGGATACCATGACTGGCTGGAAAGAACCTGTCAGGCATTTCTTTTGTGATGCCTGCAACATATTTTGACAAAAAGGGCAGACTGGATGTATAATACAACGGATTGAAGAAATAACAGAACAGGGAAGGGATTTTGGATGAAAGAGATCAGAACAGAAGATGCAGTGGGCCACATTCTGTGCCATGATATCACGCAGATCATAAAAGATGAGAAAAAAGGCGTTCTTTTCAAAAAAGGGCATGTAGTGAAAGAAGAGGATATACCACTGCTGCTCTCTGTAGGAAAAGAACACCTTTTTGTGTGGGAGAAAAACCCGGGGATCCTTCACGAAAATGAAGCTGCAGAGATCCTTTACAAAATCTGTGCCGGAAATTCTTCCAAAGTACATGGAACTGAGATCAAAGAAGGTAAGATCGAGGTGGTATCAAAAATCGATGGTATTCTGAAAATACGTCGTGATGCACTTGTGGCTGTGAATTCTCTGGGAGAAATGATGATCGCTTCCAGACATGGCGATTTTCCGATAAAAAAAGGTGATAAGGTTGCAGGAACCAGGATCATTCCGCTTGTGATCGAGAAAGAAAAGATGGATGCGGCAGAGAAGGCAGCAGGAAGTCTTCCGATCTTTGACATTCTCCCTTACCAGCAGAAAAAAGTAGGAATTGTCACAACCGGAAGTGAGATCAAAAAAGGACTGATCCGGGATACCTTCACACCGGTACTCCGGGAAAAGCTTTCCGGGTTTCCGACAGAAGTGACAGGCCAGGTGATGCCGGGAGATGATAAGGAAGAGATCACAAAGGCAATTCTTTCTTTTGCAGATGCAGGAGCAGATCTGATCATCTGTACCGGCGGAATGAGTGTGGATCCCGATGATCGTACTCCGGGCGGGATCCGTGACACCGGAGCAAAGATCGTAACCTATGGAGCACCTGTACTTCCGGGAGCTATGCTGCTTTTGGCATATCTTGAGCGGAACGGAAGATCCATACCGGTACTTGGACTTCCGGGCTGCGTCATGTACGCAAAAAGAACGGTATTTGATCTGATCCTGCCCAGAGTAATGGCGGATGATGAGATCAAGGCAGAGGAGATCGCCAGGCTGGGAGAAGGCGGACTTTGTCTGAACTGTCCGGTTTGTACTTTCCCGAATTGCGGATTTGGAAAATAATATGAAAAAATTCAGAATCAAACAATATGAGATCCATACGGACAAGATCCATGCTCCACAGGGCGTGCGGATGATCCTTCTTGCGGATCTTCACGGGATATCCTACGGAAAAGACAATATACGGCTGACAGAGACGATCCGAAAGCTTGCTCCGGACGTGATCCTTTCTGCCGGTGACATGGCTGTACGCACAGAAACGGATACTCTGGTAACTGCATGTAAGCTGTTGACAGAGCTTGCAGGAGATTTTCCCGTGTATTATGCACTTGGTAATCATGAATATAAAATGTCCCTTTCCGAAGAATATCGGCCATATTATGCGAAATATGAAAAGGCACTGAAAAAAGCCAGTGTGCATATTTTAAGGAACGGACATGAATCCATAGTCCTGAAGGGAGAGCGCTTCTGTTTCTGGGGGCTGGAACTTCCCATCGAATATTATCACAAGCCGAGATCACCGAAGCTGAAAAAAGAAGTGATGGAAGAACTGATCGGAAAACCTGAAGATACAGGGATGCAGATCCTGCTGGCACATAATCCGAAATATGGAAAAACCTATTTTGAATGGGGCGCTGATCTGATCCTGTCCGGACATTATCATGGAGGCGTTGTCCGCCTCAGTGAACATTACGGTCTTTCATCTCCTCAATATCTGTTTCTTCCGCCGTTTTGCTGCGGAGACTTCCACAAAGGTGATCAGCATATGATCGTAAGTGCCGGACTTGGAGAACATACCATCCCCCTTCGGATCCATAATCCAAGGGAACTGCTGGTAATCGATATAAAACCTTCCGAAAAAACGAAATGAGGAAACCCTATGGCATTATCTGTTAAGCTGAATGTATTTGAAGGCCCTCTGGATCTTCTGCTTCACCTGATCGACAAAAACAAGATCGATATCTATGATATTCCTATTGTGGAGATCACAGATCAGTATATGGAATATCTGCATTCCATGGAAAAAGAAGATCTGGGAATCATGAGCGAATTTCTTGTCATGGCAGCTACTCTTCTGGATATCAAATGCAAAATGCTTCTTCCGAAAGAAGTGAATGAGGAAGGAGAAGAGGAGGACCCCAGAGCAGAGCTTGTGCAGAAGCTGCTGGAATATAAGATGTACAAATATATGTCCTATGAATTACGGGACAGGCTTGGAGATGCGGCAGGGGTTTATTACCGAAAACAGGATCTTCCGGAAGAAGTGCTGCAGTATACTCCGCCGTCTGATCCCCAGGAACTTCTCCGGGGTCTGACACTGGAGCGGATGAGTGCAATCTATCAGGCATTGATCCGCAGACAGGAAGATAAGATCGATCCGATCCGAAGTAAATTCGGAAGGATTGAAAAAGAGGAAATATCACTTTCTGATAAATTGCTGGAAATGAAGGAATATGCAAAAGCTCACCGGAAATTCAGCTTTCGCAGGCTGATGGAAAATCAGCATTCCAAAATACAGCTGATCGTGACATTTCTGGCAATTCTGGAACTGATGAAAATGGGACATGTTCATGCAGAACAGGAAGATCTTTTTGATGATATTCATGTGGAAGTTATCACGGATCCGGACACATGGAAGAATCTGACAGAGTTTGCAGATGAATAATATAGTAGGAATGAGGATAATAAGTGGAAATCAAACGAATTGAAGGAGAAATCGAAGCCATCCTGTTTGCAATGGGAGAAGCTGTGGAATTACCCCGTATTGCCAGAGCGATCCGCCAGGATCCGACAACAACGGAAAATATCATTCGAAATATGATGATCCGTTATCAGGAAGAAGAGCGGGGGATCCAGATCATAGAGCTCGAAAACTCCTTTCAGCTTTGTACAAAAAAAGAATACTATGATTCTCTTATCCGGATCGCAGCGCAGCCAAAGAAACCCACGCTGACAGATGTTATGCTTGAGACCCTTTCGATCATTGCCTACAAACAGCCTGTTACAAAAGCAGAAATCGAAAAGATCCGAGGGGTAAAATGTGATCATGCCATCAATAAGCTGATGGATTATGATCTGGTGAGAGAACTTGGACGTCTGGATGCTCCGGGTCGCCCGATCCTCCTGGGAACCACCGAAGAATTTCTGCGTTGCTTTGGTGTCCAGGGGCTGGAAGATCTTCCGGAAATGGATCCGGTCCAGCTGGAGGATTTCAAGGCGGAAGCAGAGGAAGAGATCCAGCTGAAGCTGGACGTATAACAAATAACACGGACAGATGTCGGTTTGCCGGGACCTGCCGGACAGATCAGGAAACAGAAGAGGAGTGACAAAAATGCCCACAACATACGCACATGATCTTTTTGGAAAAAGGGTTTACCGGAAACTTTCCGCAAAATTACAGCATCTGATTCGAAGCAACGGAAATCTGTACCGGATCGGACAGCATGGTCCGGATATCCTGTTTTATTATTTTATATCCAAAAATCCGGTGACACAGTACGGAGTGCAGATGCACGGACGGAAAGCAAGAGAATTCTTTGAAAAGGGAATGGCGAAGGTCCGGGAGGAAAAAAATCCTGCACTGATGGCCTACCTGCTGGGGTTCGGATGTCATTATATCCTGGATTCTACTTGTCATCCTTACGTCAATCAGGTAGCTGCCGAAGGGAAAGTCTCACATACGCTCTTTGAGAAGGAATTTGATCGTATGCTGATGTATGAAACCGGCAAAGATCCATTGCGTTTTTATCCGTCTCATGGGATCCGTGCCAGTTTTCTCAGTGCATGGACGATCCACCAGGTATTGCCGGCAATCCGTACCTGGAACATTTATCTGTCATTGAAAATGATGAAGATATTCACCTGTATTTTGGTATGTGACGATGGAGGAAGGAAGAGACGCCTTTCGGAACATGCCCTTTCCCCCGCAGGAAAAAAGAGATCTGCGTTTATTACCGATTTTTTTATGAGCCCGGAGCCGGAGATCGACTGCAAAGATGAGCTTCTTAAGCTGGACAGTCTGATGGAAGAGGCACTTGCCAAGGCACCGGATATGTTGGAAGAGCTTGCTTTACTTGCAGTCAGGCCAGGACATCTTTCTGACAGATGGGATCTGACTTTTAACGGATGATCGATCCCGGCAGACAATAGATACAAGTGATATCCGAATGCTATCTCCGCATAAAATTAAATATAACGGTTACTGTAAACAGTTATATGAATGGTGTACGGGGTGATGCATTATGAGCAAACGGCGTATGGCCGCTGTCGTGCTGATGACAGCGGTCCTTATTATTTGTCAGATCTTTCCGATAAAGGCGGCAGATGACGAAAATCTATATGCACTTTCTGCAGTTCTCATGGATGGGGAGACCGGCCGCGTGCTGTACGGAAAAGAAGCCTACAAAGGACGGCCAAATGCCAGTACAACAAAGGTAATGACCTGTATTCTTGCTTTGGAGCTGGCAAAGGGAGATGATTACGTGCAGGTTTCCGGGAATGCGGCATCTCAGCCACAGACACGTCTTGGCATGCGGGAAGGACAGCAGTTTTATCTGGAGGATCTTCTCTATTCACTGATGCTGAAAAGTCATAATGATTCCGCTGTGGCGATCGCGGAACATATCAGCGGCTCCGTTGAAGCTTTTGCAGAGAAGATGAATGAAAAAGCAAAAGAGCTGGGATGTAAAGACACACATTTTGTTACACCTAATGGTCTGGATGGAGAAGATGAAGGCGGTATCCATCATACAACAGCCCGGGATCTTGCCCTGATCATGGCGTATGCAATAAAAAATGCAACATTTGTCCATATCACCCAGACAAGAGATTATACTTTCACGGATATCTCAGGAAAAAAGCATTATTCGGTACATAATACCAATGCTTTCCTGGATATGGAAACAGGAGTGATCTCCGGAAAAACAGGATTTACAGGAAATGCCGGATATTGTTATGTCTGCGCAGTCCGACAGGACGAGCGATTATTTATCGTGGCTCTTCTGGGATGCGGATGGCCTGGAAATAAAAATTACAAATGGATCGATACCAGGAAGCTTCTGTCTTATGGCAGGGAAAACTATCATTATTCAATGCTGCCGGAGCTTCCGCAGCTGCCGGAGATCCCGGTAACAGAAGCAGCACCGGGAAAAGAAGATCCATATCCGCAAAAGTCCGATCGTTCAGGATATCCTCCAAAACAGGTCATGCTGAAAATACACGCAGTACTTTCTGAAAAAGATCGTGAGAAAAGATATCTTCTGAAAAAAACAGAAACGATCACATGGGAAACGGAACTTCCGGATAAGCTCCCGGCACCAATACAGAAAAACCAGAAGATCGGTACACTCCATGCAAAGCTCAACGGAAAAGAACTCCTTTCCTGCCTTGTAACCGCCGATGACAAAATCGACAGAATTACCTATAAATGGTATGTGGATAAAGTATTTGAGGATTATTTCCATTAATTTAGCGACCCCTGGCATATGTCAGGGGTTAATTTTTTAACGTTCGTGACGAAAAGTATTGAATTTTCTGCAAAAAAAAGGTACAATTATACTCGGCTGAATTTTTGGTTATATTAATAAAAAAATGGAGGGCATAGTATAATGAGTAATGCGACACAAAGCGTAGCGGCCGCAAGGATTGATTCCCTGCTTGACGCCAACAGTTTTGTTGAGATCGGACAGGCTGTCACAGCCAGAGCTACGGATTTCAACATGACTGAAAAAAAAGCACCTTCAGACGGTGTGATCACCGGATATGGTGTGATTGACGGCAGTCTGGTGTATGTATACAGCCAGGATGCATCTGTACTGAACGGAACAGTTGGTGAGATGCATGCCAAAAAGATCGCCAAAATTTATGATCTCGCTCTGAAAGTTGGAGCACCTGTTATCGGTCTTGTAGACTGTGCGGGACTTCGTCTTCAGGAGGCTACCGATGCACTTGAGGCATTTGGTGAGATCTATCTGAAACAGACACTGGCATCCGGTGTTATTCCACAGATCACTGCTGTTTTCGGAACATGCGGCGGTGGAATGGCAGTTGTACCGGCTCTTACAGACTTTACATTTGTAGAGGAGAAGAAGGGCAGACTGTTTGTAAACACTCCTAATGCACTGGAAGGAAACAGAGTGGAAAAATGCGATTCAGCTTCCGCACAGTTCCAGAGTGAGGAGACAGGACTTGTTGACGGCATCGGAACAGAAGAGGAGATCCTCGGACAGATCCGCACACTGATCAGCATGCTTCCGGAAAATAATGAAGACAATGACAGCTTCAAGGAATGCACAGATGACCTGAACAGAGTATGTGATGATATCGCAGGCTGCACAGGCGACACAGCTATTGCGCTGTCAAGAATCGCTGATAATGGTGAGTTTTTTGAAACAAAGGCAGCTTACGGCCAGGATGTCGTAACAGGCTTCCTTCGTCTGAACGGTGCTACTGTTGGCGCTGTTGCAAACAGAAGTGAATCTTACGATGCTGATGGCAATAAGACAGAGATTTCCGACGGAACTCTTTCTGCAAGAGGTGCAAGAAAAGCAGCAGACTTCGTAAAATTCTGTGATGCTTTTGAGATTCCGGTACTTACTCTTACTAATGTAACAGGATTTAAAGCTACACTCTGCAATGAGAAGATGATGGCTAAATCTGTAGGTGAGATGGTACATGCTTTTGCATCTGCAACTGTACCGAAGGTAAATGTTGTAATTGGTAAAGCATACGGAACTGCATACATTGCCATGAACAGCAAATCTGTCGGAGCAGATATGGTTTATGCATGGGATACAGCTGAGATCGGTATGATGGATGCTTCCCTTGCAGCAAAGATCATGTATGAGGGAGCTGACGCTTCTACACTGAATGAGAAGGCAGCTGAGTACAAAGAACTCCAGAACGGTATCGCATCTGCAGCAGCAAGAGGATATGTGGATACTGTGATCAAAGCAGAAGATACAAGAAAATATGTAATCGGTGCATTTGAGATGCTGTTCACAAAAAGGGAAGACCGTCCATCCAAAAAGCATGGAACAGTCTAAGTGAGGTGAGCGTATGAGACAGTTTTATAAAAAGATCTCTTCTGTCTGCATGGCACTTCTTTGCGTGGCAGCACTTCTGATCGGATGCACAGCTACTGCATGGGCTGCTGATGAGATTGATGATTCTGTAAAGAGTCAGCTTGTCACAACAACCAAGGGCCTGACGGATGCGATCATCGCAATGTCTGAGGATGATATCCAGGGATATCTGGAATCAGAGGATGCTTTCACACAGAGTGCTGCAAGTGCATGGGACGGCTCCAGAGAAGAGCTTGGTGAGAAAAAAGGTGATATCAATGAGAAAGATATCACAGTGGAGTATTCCGATGATCAGTATACTGTTGTTGTTCCGGTATCCTTCGAGAAAAACAAAGCGAATTTCACTTATGTATTTGATAAATCAGGAACCCCGACTTCTCTTACAGTTGATGTGAATTATACACTGGCACAGAACATGGAGAAGGCAGCCATGAACACAGTGATGGGTCTTGGAACCGTATTTGTGATCCTGGTATTCCTGATCTTCGTGATCTCTCTTTTCAAATATATTCCCGGACTTGTGGAAGGAAAGAAAAAAGAGAGCGCACCGGCTCCGGCAGCCGCAGCTCCGGCGCCAGTTGTTGCAGCACCAGTTGCTGAGCCTGCTGTTGAGGATGTAACAGATGATGGTGAGCTTATTGCCGTGATCGCTGCAGCAATCGCTGCTTCTGAAGGCAAGACAAGCACAGACGGATTTGTGGTACGTTCCATCCGCAAAGTCAACCGCAGAAAAAGATAATCATTATTTAGGAGGATTTTAAAATGAAGAGTTATACAATTACTGTTAACGGAACAGCATATGAAGTTACTGTAGAAGAGAACGGAAACGCAGCAGCTCCAGTTGCAGCAGCACCAAAAGCCGCAGCTCCGGCTCCTAAGGCAGCTCCGGCAGCAGCACCAAAGGCAGCAGCTCCGGCAGCAGGCGCAGGTTCTGTTAAGGTTTCCGCAGCGGTTCCTGGAAAAGTTGTAAAAATCGTTGCATCTGTTGGACAGAGCGTAAAAGCTGGTGACAGCGTAGTGATCGTTGAGTCCATGAAGATGGAGATCCCGGTTGTTGCTCCTCAGGACGGAACGATCGCCAGCATCGATGTTGCAGAGGGTGCTGCCGTTGAAAATGGAGATACTCTTGCAACAATGAACTAAACAGGAGGTAGACAAATGTCTTATGTAACAAATACCCTGTCAAACCTGATCCATCAGACAGCATTTTTCAACCTTACCTGGGGAAACTACCTGATGATCGCAGTGGCATGTGTGTTCTTATACCTTGCCATTAAACATGGTTTTGAGCCGCTGCTGTTGGTTCCGATCGCTTTTGGTATGCTTCTGGTAAATATTTATCCGGACATTATGCTGAGCATTGAGGATTCATCCAATGGCGTTGGCGGACTTCTTCATTATTTTTACTTAATGGATGAGTGGAGTATTCTTCCTTCACTGATCTTCCTGGGTGTCGGTGCGATGACAGACTTCGGTCCGCTGATCGCAAACCCGATCAGCTTCCTGATGGGAGCAGCTGCACAGCTTGGTATTTACCTTGCATACTTCCTTGCAATTTTCCTTGGATTTAATGGTAAAGCAGCAGCAGCGATCTCTATCATTGGTGGTGCTGATGGCCCGACTTCCATTTTCCTTGCAGGTAAGCTTGGACAGTCTTCTCTTATGGGACCGATCGCAGTAGCAGCATATTCCTATATGTCCCTGGTACCGATCATCCAGCCTCCGATCATGAAGGCTTTCACAACAGAGAAAGAGCGTAAGATCAAAATGGCGCAGCTTCGTCCTGTTACAAAACTTGAGAAGATCCTTTTCCCGATCGTTATCACAATCGTTGTTTGCCTGATCCTTCCGACAACAGCTCCGCTTGTTGGTATGCTGATGCTCGGAAACCTGTTCCGTGAGTCCGGAGTTGTTAAACAGCTTTCTGAAACAGCTTCCAACGCTCTTATGTACATCGTAGTAATCCTTCTCGGAACATCTGTAGGCGCTTCCACAAGTGCTGAGGCGTTCCTGAACGTAGATACACTGAAGATCGTAGTTCTTGGTCTTGTTGCCTTTGCCTGCGGTACTTTTGGTGGTGTTATGCTTGGTAAGCTTCTCTGCAAGGTTACTCACGGAAAGATCAATCCTCTGATCGGATCAGCCGGTGTTTCTGCCGTTCCTATGGCAGCCCGTGTATCCCAGAAGGTTGGTGCTGAGGCAGATCCTACAAACTTCCTGCTGATGCATGCAATGGGACCGAATGTTGCCGGTGTTATCGGTACAGCTGTTGCTGCCGGTACATTCATGGCGATCTTTGGTGTCTAACCCATTGTCTTATAAAAATTTGTAAGGAGAATAATTATGGCAGAAATAGAGAAAAAACCTGTGAAAGTTGTGGAAACGATCCTGCGTGACGCTCATCAGTCCCTGATCGCTACACGTATGAGCACAGAGCAGATGCTTCCGATCATTGAGAAGCTTGACAAAGTCGGCTACTATGCAGTAGAGTGCTGGGGCGGTGCTACTTTCGATGCTTCCTTACGTTTCCTGAAAGAGGATCCGTGGGAAAGACTTCGTAAGCTTCGTGACGGTTTCAAAAACACAAAGCTTCAGATGCTGTTCCGTGGACAGAACATCCTTGGATATCGTCCATATGCAGATGATGTAGTAGAGTATTTTGTACAGAAATCCGCAGCTAACGGTATCGATATCATCCGTATCTTTGACTGTATGAATGATCTTCGTAACCTTCAGACAGCTGTAAAAGCAGCAAACAAGGAGAAAGCACATGCACAGGTTGCAATGGCTTACACACTTGGTGATGCTTACACACTTGATTACTGGACAGATCTTGCAAAACGTATCGAGGATATGGGTGCAGATTCCATCTGTATCAAAGATATGGCAGGACTTCTTGTTCCGTACAAGGCTACAGAGCTTGTTCAGGCTCTCAAAGAGACTGTTAAGATCCCGATCGATCTTCATTCTCACTATACATCCGGTGTTGCTTCCATGACATATATGAAGGCAGTAGAGGCAGGTGTTGACATCATCGACACAGCAATGTCTCCGTTTGCTCTTGGAACATCCCAGCCGGCAACAGAGGTTATGGTTGAGACCTTCAAGGGAACACCATATGATACAGGATTTGATCAGCAGCTTCTCGCTGAGATCGCTGACTACTTCCGCCCGATGCGTGATGAGGCTCTTGATACAGGTCTTCTCAATCCGAAGAACCTTGGTGTAAATATCAAGACTCTTCTGTATCAGGTACCAGGTGGAATGCTTTCCAACCTGACATCACAGCTGAAAGAGCAGCATGCCGAGGATAAATTCTACGAAGTACTTGAGGAAGTTCCGCGTGTACGTAAAGACCTTGGTGAGCCACCGCTTGTTACACCGTCCTCTCAGATCGTTGGTACACAGGCTGTATTTAATGTGATCATGGGCGAGCGTTACAAGGTTGTCACAAAGGAAACAAAAGACGTGTTAAGTGGTAAGTATGGCGCAACAGCCAGACCGTTCAATCCGGAAGTACAGAAAAAATGTATCGGAGATATTGAACCGATCACATGCCGTCCGGCAGATCTTCTGGAGGATGAGCTTGATAAGCTTGAGAGCGAGATGGCACAGTACAAGGAGCAGGATGAGGATGTTCTCACATATGCACTGTTCCCGCAGGTTGCCATGGACTTCTTTAAATATCGCCAGGCTCAGAAAACAAAAGTTGATGAGACTGTAGCAGATACCAAGAACGGCGCATACCCGGTATAAAGCACACATAGAAATGCAGATGCATTTCAAAACAGGAAAAGGAGCTTGCTGTATGCAGGCTCCTTTGTGCATAAAAAAGATAAAAAAGGCAGGATAACAGCTAATGTCCAAAGTTGCGATCATAGGCGGCGGTGCCGCCGGAATGCTCTGCGGTGTATATGCTGCGCGCAGAGGACACCAGGTTCACATACTGGAAAAAAATGAGAAACTCGGAAAAAAGCTTTTCATCACCGGAAAGGGACGGTGCAACGTTACCAATGATTCAGATACCGAAGAACTTTTTCCGGCAGTGATGTCAAATCGCAAATTTCTTTACAGCGCTTTCTACACCTATGGAAGCAGAGATGTGATGGAATTTTTTGAGGAAGCAGGAGTGCCGCTGAAAACAGAGCGTGGAAACCGGGTTTTTCCGGTATCGGATCATTCATCAGATATTATCCGTGCTCTTGAACGGGAACTGAAAAAAGCCGGAGCGCAGATTCATCTTCATACAGAGGTAAAGGAAGTTTGTACACAGGATGAAAAAGTTACCGGTGTATTACTTTCGGACGGTTCCTTTTTTGAAGCGGATACTGTGGTAGTTGCCACAGGAGGGCTTTCCTACCCGTCCACAGGTTCCACAGGAGACGGATACTGTTTTGCTGCTGAGACGGGGCATAAAGTTGTTTCCCAGTCACCATCACTGGTGCCATTGGTGGCAAAAGAAGATTATGTCTCAAAACTTCAGGGCCTTTCCCTTCGGAATGTGGAGCTTACAGTAAAATCCGGCAAAAAAGTTCTCTATAAAGACTTCGGCGAGATGATGTTTACTCATTTCGGAGTGACAGGACCGCTGATCCTTTCCGCCAGTGCCCAGATCGGCAAAAAGCTGGAAAAGGAGCCTTTGGAGGCTTTCCTGGATCTGAAGCCGGCGCTTGATGCAGAACAGCTTGACGCCCGGATCCTGCGTGAATTTGATGCAAATCATAACAAACAGTTTAAAAATGTGATCGGTGTTCTTTTTCCGTCTTCTCTGACTCCGATCATGATCGAAATTGGCGGTATCCCCGGGGAAAAACCGGTACATGAGATCTCCAGGGAAGAGCGTCAGGCTTTTGGCCGTCTGATCAAGGCTTTTCCGTTTACGATCACGGGAATGGGAGAGTTTAAGGAAGCGATCATCACAAGAGGCGGTGTGTCAGTAAAAGAGATACAGCCATCCACAATGGAATCCAAAAAAATAAAAAATCTGTATTTTACAGGTGAGGTACTGGATCTGGATGCAGTGACCGGTGGCTATAATCTTCAGATCGCATGGTCTACAGCGTATGCGGCAGCTCAGGCGATCGAATAACAGAAAAGAGGAAGGAGCAACAATTATGGGTATTAATATTGCAATTGACGGACCGGCAGGTGCAGGAAAAAGCACAATTGCAAAAAAAGTGGCGAAGGAGCTGTCCTTTATTTATGTAGATACAGGGGCAATGTACCGTGCCATGGCACTTTATCTTCTGGAAAAAGGGATCAGCGGTGACGAAAAAATCTCTGAAGCCTGTCACGATGCGGATATCTCTATCCGTTATGAGAACGGTGAACAGCAGGTGATCCTTAACGGAAAGAATGTAACAGCGTTCCTTCGTAAGGAAGAGGTAGGAAATATGGCATCTGTAAGCTCAGCAAATCCAGAGGTGCGCACACATCTTCTGAAGCTGCAGCGCAATCTTGCAGCCGAAAATAATGTAGTTATGGATGGAAGAGATATCGGAACCACCATTCTTCCGAATGCGGAAGTAAAGATCTTTCTGACTGCAAGTGCAAAGACACGTGCCATCAGACGATACCTGGAGCTTACAGAGAAGGGCGAAGCCTGTGATATGGATGAGATCCTGAAAGATATCGTTGACAGAGATGAGAGAGATATGAACCGTGCAGTTTCTCCGCTTAAGAAAGCAGAGGATGCTGTTCTTGTTGATTCATCTGAGATGGGAATTGACGAAGTGGTTGAGAGTATCCTTTCCGTATACAGAAATAGGGTGAATAGATGAACGTAAAAGTTGCAGAGACCGCCGGCTTCTGTTTCGGCGTACAAAGAGCAGTAGACCGTGTTTATGAGCTGATCGGTTCCGATGCTGCACCGATCTACACACTGGGCCCCATCATCCATAATGAGGAGGTTGTCTCAGATCTCGAAAAAAAAGGTGTGGCTGTGATCTGTGAGGAGGAACTTGGCAGCCTGAAGGGCGGCACTGTTGTGATCCGCTCTCACGGAGTAGGCCGCAAGGTTTATAACACGATCAAAAAATATGGTCTCGGTTATGTAGATGTTACCTGCCCCTTTGTGCTGAAGATCCACAAGATCGTTGAGAGAGAAAGCTCCAGAGGTGCCCATATTGTAATCATCGGTGATCCGGACCATCCGGAAGTCCAGGGGATCTGCGGATGGTGTCAGGGACCATATACAGTGATCAGAAATGCTGAGGATGCTGAGAAATTCAATATTTCTCCGGAAAAAGAAGTATGTGTAGTGTCCCAGACGACATTTAATTACAACAAATTTCAAGAATTAGTTGAAATTCTCCGCAAAAAGAGTTATGATAATAATGTTTTAAATATTTTAAATATTTTAAACACTATTTGTAATGCTACCGAAGAACGGCAGAAAGAAGCTAAAGCGATAGCCGGAGAGGTAGACACTATGCTGGTCGTAGGTGGCCGACATAGTTCCAATACTCAAAAGCTGTTTGAAATATGTAAAAAGGAATGTGGAAATACTTACTATATACAAACACCTGTAGACTTGGATTCTGAAATGTTCCAATGCAGTAGTTATGTAGGTATTACAGCAGGGGCTTCCACCCCAAACAAAATTATTGAGGAGGTTCAAGAACATGTCAGAATTAAGTTTTGAACAGATGCTGGAAGATTCCGTAAAAACAATCAGAAATGGAGAGATCGTACAGGGTACCGTCATCGATGTTAAAGATGATGAGATCATCCTGAATATCGGCTATAAAGCAGACGGTATCATCACAAAGAACGAGTACACAAACGATTCAAGCGTTGTGCTTACAGACGTTGTTAAACCTGGCGATACCATGGAAGCAAAGGTTCTCAAAGTAAATGACGGAGAGGGACAGGTTACACTTACCTACAAACGTCTTGCAGCAGAGAAAGGCAACAAACGTCTTGAGGAGGCATTCGAGAACCAGGAGGTTCTGAAGGCTCCTGTAACACAGGTACTTGACGGTGGTCTTTGTGTCAATGTTGAGGAAGCAAGAGTATTCATTCCTGCAAGCCTTGTATCTGACACATATGAGAAAGATCTTTCCAAATATGCAGATCAGGAGATCGAGTTCGTTATCACAGAGTTCAACCCAAGAAGACGCCGTATCATCGGTAACCGCAAACAGCTTCTTCTTGCTGAGAAAGCTGAGAAACAGAAAGAGCTTCTTGCTAAGATCAACGTAGGCGATAAAGTTGAGGGTGTTGTTAAGAATGTCACAGATTTCGGTGCATTCATTGACCTCGGCGGAGCAGACGGACTTCTTCACATCTCTGAGATGTCCTGGGGCAGAGTAGAGAACCCGAAGAAGGTATTCAACGTAGGTGATAAAGTTACAGTTCTTATCAAAGATATCAACGGAGACAAGATCGCACTTTCCCTTAAATTCCCGGAGGAGAACCCATGGCTTACAGCTGCTGAGGACTTCGCAGTAGGAAACGTAGTAAAGGGCAAAGTTGCACGTATGACAGATTTCGGTGCATTTGTTGAGCTTGCACCTGGAGTAGATGCTCTTCTTCATGTATCTCAGATCTCCAGAGAGCACGTTGCGAAACCATCTGATGTACTTTCCATCGGTCAGGAGATCGAGGCTAAGGTTGTTGATTTCAATGGCGAAGACAGAAAGATCAGCCTCAGCATGAAAGCACTTGAGGATAATTCTGCAGAGCAGACAGAGGAGTAATTTCTCAGAAGCTGTATAGCAGTTGAATATTTTGAATCTCAGAGGCCGTCACATTTATTGTGACGGCCTTTTTTTTGATTGGAATTGCGTAACAGAGATATTATTTAAGAACAGAAAGATAATATGACAGGCAGTGTTTCAGATAGGTTTTCTGTTTTAAAGGATCATGCAGAAAAGCTTCTGTTACAGGGAACCAGGTATAACAGTTTTCCCTTTTGGCAGGTCTTCGGAGCTTTTTGTCCATGCAGGCACTTAAGGTTTTTGGTATGGCTGTGTCTTCCGAAGGGATGTAATCGTAATCCTTATAATTGGAATAATATTGCTTTAAACGTCCATTTTGAAGCTTCACAAGAAGACGGACACGGTTATTTCGTCCGAATATGTAGAATTCTTCACTATGATTTGAAAATTCAACAGGCAGATCGTAATGAGTTTTAATTGTAAAGACCAATTGATTGTCTTGAATTTCACAATCCAGTGCTTCGTAATCTTCATTGAAAAGAGCAAGATAGGATAGCATGGAGAATATTTTTCCAAGTCCAAGAAGATCTTCCTGATTGTGTCCCATAACGATCTCAGCAGCTTCCGGTTTCTTTCCGGAAGCGAATTGTTTGTAAAGACGGATGCAGGCACCTCCATCACAGTAGTTTCGTTCAGTGATACCGAGGAATGATTCCATAGAAGGCTGATTCATCCGGGAAAGCTTCAAAAGTCCCTTGAGCGGCTTTAGTTCCCGGTAAAGGTCCAGCGAAGGCAGCTTTGTAAAAGGGGAAGAGAGTCCGTGGATCTGATATCGTGCATCCAGATAAGGCTGGTCAAAGCTGTCACCGTTATACTGGATCGTACATGAAAAATCCTGAAGAAATACAGCAAATGCTTTCAGAAGTTCAGGTTCTTCCTCTTCGTTTTCAATCATCCACTGGTACATCTGCCAGTTATTTCCTTCGTAGGCTACAGCACCGATCAGATACAGAAAAGTGGAATTTCGTGATAGTCCTGTAGTTTCAATATCATAGAAAAGCGGTACAAAACGCTCTGAAAAGCTCTGGGTTTTAGTCAATTTTTTAACAGTCTCAAAGGCTGGAAACCCTTGTAAAATCGGCATTTTTTTAACGATCATGTTAATTTTCTCCTTTATGGATTGTATCTGATTATACACAAAAAAACTGTTTTTCAATAGTGCAATTTAAAGTGAAATGAGTTATAGTTATTAGTAGAGTTGATGATAAAAAACAGGAAATGGTACTGGATTTATGTGGGGATTGACAGTGGAAAAATGACTATTATCGCTTCATAAATTAGTCATTCATTTACAGCTTTTTATGAGCTGGTGAATATCTTCTACCGAAGTATATCACATGATCGTGTCTGGATTCAATCTTTCATACATATCCTGCTCAGAACAGAAGCTATTTTGTTGCTGTTCACTGGTAAAGTTTCGCGAGATGTTTTATGTGAGCGAAATATATCTTGTTTGTCTTGGATGAAATAAGAAAAGGAAAATCAGAAACACGGAATCAACTTTAAAAATGAGTATGTGCGCAACGCAGAAATACTATGTACATGTACTTGCAAAAAATAAAGGAGGAGATGAGATCTATGGCATTTTTAACCTTCAGGGGTGGTATCCATCCTAATGACGGCAAAGATTTGTCAAAAAACTGTCCTGTCGAGAAGTATTTGCCGAAGGGAGATCTGGCAATTCTTGTTTCTCAGCACATCGGAGCTCCGGCCAAGCCGATCGTAAAAAAAGGCGATCATGTGCTTGCAGGACAGAAAATCGCAGAAGCAGGAGGATTTGTTTCCGCACCGATACACTCGTCTGTATCAGGAACCGTAAAGGGAATTGAGAAACGTCTGACTGCAGTAGGCGCTATGGGTGATGCGATCATTATCGAGAATGACGGTCTGTATGAATCTGTGGAATATACGCCTGCTACACTTTCTGATCTTTCCAGGGAAGATATCCTGAAAAGGATTCAGGAAGGCGGAGTTGTTGGTCAGGGTGGTGCAGGTTTCCCGACACATGTAAAGCTTTCACCAAAGGAACCTGACAAGATCGATTATATTTTGGTCAACGGTGCGGAATGTGAGCCTTATATCACCAGTGACTACCGTAGGATGATGGAAGAACCGGAAAGTATAGTAGGTGGTCTGGAAGTGATTCTGAAAGCTTTTCCGAAGGCAGTGGGATGTATCTGTATTGAGGACAACAAACCGGATTGTATTGCCAGGATGAAAGAAGCTATCAAAGGCAAAGAGCGTATGGAAGTAAAAGAGCTTAAGACTAAATACCCTCAGGGTGGTGAGCGTACACTGATCTATGCGGTAACAGGCAGAGAGATCAATTCCACCATGCTTCCGGCAGACGTAGGATGCGTGGTTGATAACGTAGAGACCGTTACTTCTGTTTATAAGGCAGTAATCCTTGGGCAGCCTGTCATCAGCCGTAATGTAACTGTTACCGGAGACGGTATCCGTACACCGAAGAACTTTTCTGTTCTTACAGGAACAGATCTGTCTGAACTGGTAGATGCTGCAGGAGGACTGAAGGAAAAAATCGCGAAAGCAATCTCCGGTGGACCGATGATGGGATTTGCGCTGTATGATCTTCATATTCCATGTACGAAGACAACTTCTTCCCTGCTTTTCCTGGAGCGTGACGCAGTCTCCGAAGCGAAGCAGATCCAGACTGCATGTATTAATTGCGGACGTTGTGTAAGCGTCTGTCCGGGCCATGTGGTTCCGGCCCGCCTTGCAACTCTTGCAGAACATGGTGATATGGCAGGCTTCGAAAAGATGGATGGTATGGAATGCTGCGAGTGCGGCTGCTGCAGTTACATCTGTCCGGCCAAACGACCTCTGACTCAGAGTATTAAATCTATGAGAAAAATGGTTCTTGCAGAGCGCAAGAAAAAGAAATAGGGGGAGGAATAACAATGGAACAAATGTATAACGTATCATCTAATCCCCATATCAGGGATAAAATGACCACCAGCCGTATCATGCAGCTGGTAGTGATCGCACTTCTGCCGACAACACTTTTCGGTATCTGGAACTTTGGAGTGCATGCACTTCTTGTAGTGCTGGCGACGGTTGCATCCAGTGTGTTTTTTGAATGGCTCTACGACCGCCTGATGCATAAAAAAAATACAACTACTGATTTCAGTGCAGTTGTAACAGGACTTCTGCTTGCACTGAACATGCCGCCCCAGATTCCAATCTGGATGCCGATCCTTGGCAGTGCTTTTGCGATCATTGTTGTAAAACAGCTGTTCGGTGGACTTGGACAGAACTTTATGAACCCGGCTCTTGCAGGAAGATGTTTCCTTATGATCTCTTTTGCCGGAAAAATGACTAACTTTGCAGTTTCCAAAAGCTCCCATGCTGTTGTAGATGCAGTTACACAGGCAACACCTCTGACAGCGCTTAAAAACCAGGGATTCATTGAGGGGACTTCTATTCCCGTAAAGAATCTGTTCCTTGGTAATATCCAGGGTACTATCGGTGAGACTTCTGCCCTGGCGATCCTCATCGGTGCAGTGATCCTTCTCGCATTTAAGATCATTGATCTGAAGGTACCTCTTACATATATTGGAAGTTTTGCAGTATTTGTCATTTTCTATATGCTGGGAACCGGCAAAGGCTTTGATGTAAACTATCTTTTCAGCCATATCTTTGGAGGAGGTCTGATGCTTGGAGCCTGGTTTATGGCAACAGATTATGTAACAACTCCGATCACTCCGAAAGGTCAGCTGGTATATGGCTGCTGCCTCGGTATCGTGACAGCGGTATTCCGTCTTTTTGGTGGTTCCGCAGAGGGCGTTTCCTATGCGATCATTTTCTGCAATCTTCTGGTTCCGCTTATTGAAAAAGTAACAAAACCGGTTGCTTTTGGAAAAGGAGGCAAAAAATAATGGGTAAGATTATCAGAAATACATTGATCCTTACGATCATTACAGTAGTTGCCGGCCTTGGCCTTGGACTGGTTTACGAAGTTACCAAAGAACCCATTGCAAGAACCGAGGAACAGGCAAAAAAGGAAGCATGGCAGACTGTATTCAGTGATGTAAGCCTGGAAGATTTTAAAGCTGTAGATGTAGACAAGGAAGCTGCAGATAAAACAGTTGCAGATCTTGGAATCAAGGCAACCGTAGATGAAGTCTGTGAAGCAGCAGATGAAGGCTATGTGGTAACTGTAACCGATAAAGAGGGTTACGGCGGTGATATCCAGATCACAGTTGGTGTAACAAAAGACGGTACTGTCAGCGGCGTTTCCATTCTTTCTATCAGTGAGACTGCCGGACTTGGAATGCGTGCTACAGAAGCGAAGTTCCAGGAACAGTATGTTGGAAAGAATACCGATAAATTCTATGTATCCAAGGACGGCGGCGAAGGTGAGCCTATTGATGCTATCAGTGGTGCGACCATCACATCCAGAGCTTTTACCGGTGCAGTCAATACAGCTATCGGCTATTGCAAAAACGCATTTTAGGAGGGTAGTTGAATATGAATAATTGTGGTGAAAGATTAAAAAACGGCATTATAACCGAAAATCCGATTTTCGTCCTGATGCTTGGTATGTGTCCTACCCTTGCGGTAACGACTTCTGCGATCAATGGTATCGGTATGGGACTTTCCACAACCGTAGTTCTGGTTATGTCAAATATGCTCATTTCCATGCTGCGTAAGGTTATCCCGGATTCTGTCAGAATGCCGGCCTTTATCGTAGTTGTAGCATCATTTGTAACTATCGTACAGTTTCTGATGGAGGGCTTTACTCCTTCTCTTTATGAGTCACTTGGAATTTACATTCCACTGATCGTTGTTAACTGTATCATTCTGGGACGTGCAGAGAGTTATGCTTCCAAGAATCCTGTCCTTCCGTCTATCTTTGACGGACTTGGAATGGGTCTTGGCTTTACCGTAGGCCTGGTTGCCATTGGTCTTGTAAGAGAGATTCTTGGTTCCGGAAAGGCTTTCGGAGCACAGATCATTCCGGTTGCTGATGCAGCTACCGGTGCTGCCGGCTATACCCCGATCACTATCTTTATCCTTGCACCTGGAGCATTTCTGGTTCTTGCCGGACTTGCAGCGATCCAGAATAAAGTAAAGATCAACATGGCAAAGAAGGGCAAAGATGTTTCCAAGATCCAGTCCGGCTGCGGCTCCAATTGTGCGACCTGCGGCGGATGTCCTTCCGACAAAGAATAAAAAGGGGGAATAGAAGATGGCAAGCTTGATGTTGATCGCAATTGGTTCTGCACTCTGCAGTAACGTTGTATTAAGTCAGTTCCTGGGAATCTGTTCTTTCCTTGGAGTATCCAAGAAGACAGAAACTGCAGCCGGCATGGGTGGTGCGGTTGTATTCGTTATTACCATTGCATCCTTTGTTGCAGGACTGCTTTATAAATTTATCCTGGTACCGACCCATTTTGAGTATCTGAAAACGATCGTATTTATCCTGGTTATCGCGGCACTGGTACAGATCGTAGAAATGTTTCTCAAGAAATTTGTACCATCCCTTTACAAGGCACTTGGTGTATACCTTCCTCTGATCACAACAAACTGTGCAGTTCTTGGTGTAGCACTGAACAATGTCAAATATGAATACAGCATTCTTGAAAGTGTTGTCAACGGATTTGCCACAGGTGTAGGTTACCTGATCGCAATTGTATTACTTGCGGGAATCCGTGAAAAAATGGAATACAACGATATTCCGGAATCCTTCCAGGGTATGCCGATCGTTCTGCTTACAGCAGCACTGATGGCTATTGCATTCTTTGGATTCTCCGGAATCGTATAGGAGGAAGAAGAGCATGAGTATAACAGGAATTATTATGGCTGCAGTCATTGTCGGCGGTACTGGTTTATTCATTGGTATCTTTCTCGGACTTGCAGACAAGAAATTAACCGTTAAGGTAGATGAAAAGGAAGAAGCCATTCTCGGCGTTCTTCCAGGAAATAACTGTGGTGGTTGTGGATATCCGGGATGTTCCGGACTCGCTGCTGCAATTACAAAGGGAGAAGCTCCTGTAGATCAGTGTCCGGTTGGTGGTGCTCCGGTTGCAGCCAAGATCGGCGCGATCATGGGACAGGAAGTAAAAGAAACGGCACGTCGGGTTGCTTTTGTAAAATGTGCGGGAACCTGTGATAAGACGACCGTGAAATATGAATACACAGGTGTGGAAGACTGCGAGATGATGGCTTTCATCCCAGGCGGCGGTGCAAAAGACTGTACATTCGGATGTATGGGCTTCGGAAGCTGTGTAAAGGCATGTCCGTTTGATGCGATCCATATAGTGAATGGTATTGCGGTTGTAGATCAGGAGGCATGTAAAGCCTGCGGCAAATGTGTTGCCAAATGTCCGCGTCACCTGATCGAACTGGTACCATATGACAAACAGATACGTGTAGCCTGCAGCTCCCACGCAAAAGGTAAGGCAGTTACAACTGCCTGCGAGCTTGGTTGTATTGGCTGTAAAAAATGTGAGAAGAACTGTCCGTCCGAGGCAATCACAGTTACCGATTTCTGTGCACACATTGATTACGATAAGTGTACAGGCTGTGGTAAATGTAAGGAAGTTTGCCCAAGACATGTGATTCTGTAAAACAAAAAGAACTGCCTGTCACGAAAGTTTTCCGAGTGATATGGCAGTTCTTTTTTTGGAATAAAGCATGTTGTGCCCGATAATGCATAAATAAAATAAATACATACAAATTTTTGGTTATATTTCAACGAAAATTGCAGTTTCCGGTTAAAAATATTTGACCGGTGAATTTCAAGGGGCTATAATAGAACATAAATATTCAGTATACTTCAAGGAGAACGAAATTCATGAGTAAGATTATTTTAACTGGCGACCGCCCGACGGGACGCCTTCATGTAGGTCATTATGTTGGATCCCTGGCAGAGCGTGTGAGGCTGCAGAATTCTGGCTTATATGATGAGATTTATATTATGATCGCAGATGCCCAGGCACTCACAGATAATGCGGAGCATCCGGAGAAAGTACGTCATAATATTCTTCAGGTTGCTCTGGACTATCTGGCATGCGGGCTTGATCCGGAAAAATCCAATATTTTTATCCAGTCCATGGTCCCGGAGCTGACAGAACTTACTTTTTATTATATGAATCTGGTTACTGTAGCACGTGTACAGCGTAATCCTACCGTTAAATCTGAGATTAAGATGCGTAATTTTGAAGCCAGCATCCCGGTAGGCTTTTTCTGCTATCCGATCAGTCAGGCTGCCGATATTACTGCCTTTCGTGCAACCCATGTACCGGTAGGTGAAGATCAGCTTCCGATGCTTGAGCAATGCAAGGAGATCGTCCATAAATTCAATACGGTTTATGGTGACACACTGACAGATCCGGAAATTGTTCTTTCTTCCAATAAAGCATGCTTACGTCTTCCAGGAATTGACGGAAAGGCTAAGATGAGTAAATCTCTCGGAAACTGCATCTATCTGTCTGATGAAGAAGATGTTGTGAAGAAAAAGATCATGTCTATGTTTACAGATCCGAACCATCTTCGTGTTCAGGATCCTGGTCGTGTAGAGGGAAATCCGGTATTTATCTATCTGGATGCCTTCAGCCGTCAGGAACATTTTGCTGAATTTCTGCCAGAGTATCAGAATCTGGATGAACTTAAGGCTCACTATCAGAGAGGTGGCCTTGGTGATGTGAAAGTCAAGAAGTTCCTGAATAATGTTATGCAGGCAGAACTTGGACCGATCCGTGAAAGAAGGAAAATGTGGGAGCAGCGAACCGAAGATGTGTTCGATATCCTGAAAGCTGGTACAGAGGTTGCCAGGGAAAAAGCTGCCGCAACGCTTCATGATGTCCGTTCTTCCATGCGGATCAATTATTTTGAGGATCAGGATTTCCTTAATCAGTGATAGAAAACAGCGAGAGGAATCACAGATTTGTATATCAACCCGGAGATTGTATTCCGGGTTGATTTTTTTTGAAAATTATGTTACTATTGCGTTCATATGGGAAACAGATGTTCAGCTGTTTCAGGGAAGGAGCCTTGAGATTTGATTTCTTTTGTAAAAGGTACCGTAGCAGATATCGGTGAAAATTGTCTGGTTGTGGAAAATGGCGGAATTGGTTATGAGATTTATATGACAGGACAGGATCTTGGGAAAGCGCGGATAGGCGATGAAAAGAAGATCCATACTTTTCTCTATGTGCGGGAGGATATTCTACAGCTATATGGTTTTTTTTCGAAGGATGATCTTGGCATGTTCAAGCTCCTGATCGGTGTCAACGGAGTCGGACCTAAAGGCGCTCTGGGTATCCTTTCCGGGATCAGTGCAGACGAGCTTCGTTTTGCAGTACTTTCCGATGATGTAAAAACAATCTCCAAGGCCCCTGGAATCGGGAAAAAGACAGCCCAGAAAATGATCCTGGAGCTGAAAGACAAGCTGAAGCTGGAAGATGCTTTTGAGATGAAACTGGCGCATCAGCAGGAAGAAGCAGCCGAGGGAGCCTCTGATCTGAGGGATAGTCGTCAGGAAGCGGTAGAGGCGCTTGTCGCACTAGGATACAGTTCTGCAGATGCCCTTCGTGCAGTACGAAAGGTACCGGAAGATATACCGGCAGATGATGTAGAAGCAATTCTTCGGGCTGCACTGAAAAATTTTTAACGCCGTGAGTAAGAGCAAACATGCTCGCACTGAAATGAAATAGAACGGAGCATAGCAAATGGAGAACAGGATCATTACAACAGATGTTACAGAAGAGGATTTTTCCCTGGAGGGAAATTTAAGGCCTCAGAGTCTGGATGAGTATATTGGTCAACAGAAAACAAAAGATACCCTGAAAATTTATATCGAAGCAGCAAAGCAACGTCATGATTCATTGGATCATGTGCTGTTTTATGGACCTCCGGGACTGGGAAAGACTACACTTTCCGCAATCATTGCCAATGAGATGGGAACACATATGAAGGTAACATCAGGTCCTGCGATTGAAAAACCAGGCGAAATGGCTGCGATTCTGAACAACCTTCAGGAAGGAGATGTACTGTTTGTAGATGAGATACACAGACTGAACCGACAGGTAGAAGAGGTTCTTTACCCGGCGATGGAAGATTTTGCTATCGATATCATGATCGGCAAGGGTGCATCCGCCCGTTCGATTCGTCTGGATCTGCCGAAGTTTACATTGGTAGGTGCTACGACGAGAGCAGGTCTTCTTTCCGCACCGCTTCGTGATCGTTTTGGCGTAACACAGAGATTGGAATTTTATGATAAAAAAGAACTGACGACGATCATTCTCCGTTCCGCTCAGGTGCTTGGCGTGGAAATCGAACCCAATGGAGCTGCCGAGATCGCCAAGCGTTCCAGAGGAACTCCCCGTCTGGCCAACCGTCTTCTGAAAAGAGTGCGTGATTTCGCCCAGGTGAAGTATAACGGTGTGATCACCTACGATGTTGCCTGTTTTGCATTGGATCTTCTGGAAGTAGATCAGTATGGCCTTGATAAAACGGACCGCCGCATTCTCCAGACCTTGATCCTGAATTTTCAGGGCGGACCCGTGGGGCTTGAAACACTTGCCGCATCGATAGGAGAAGACTCCGGAACACTTGAAGACGTTTATGAACCCTATCTTTTACAGACAGGTTTTCTGAACAGAACTCCACGTGGAAGAATGGCTTCCGTGCTGGCATATACCCATCTTGGATATCCTCGTCCTGATTTATCGACAAAGTAAAGGTCACAAAAAAAGTGAATTACTCGGTAACTGAGTTACCAGAGAATCTGAATTGAAGACTATTAGCACAGGTGAAAAACGTTCTGTATAATGCGGTAAAAAAGAAAAAGCGCCAGGCAGGAAACTTTATTTTTGATATAACGGATTGCCCGCTGAAAGAGGGCGAAATAATGGAGCAGGTCAATAATCTGTTCAGATCAACACATCTCTCCTTTTTTTGGAAGAGATCGCATTGTACAAGGATAGAAAAATAATTGGTGTTTATCAAAGAAATAAAAAATAAGAACCATTCAGCTGTACGATCTAAAAGATCATGGGTACTGCGAATGGTTCTTATTAAGATATCTTATGTGTATTTTACGATAATATACACAAGAATGCAAGACTTAAAATAAACAATAATTATCCACCAGTCAGAAAATGGCAGGTGGTATTTTTATACACTTTTTTAAGAAAGAGAGGACAAGAAATGAAGAAATTATTTATCAGTCAGCCAATGAGTGGCAAAGCAGACGAGGAGATTCTTGCAGAGCGAAAGGTGGCAATCAAAGCGGCAGAAGAGTTGTTGAGAGAACCTGTAGAGGTTATTGATTCTTTCTTCCAGTCAGCACCGGTAGGAGCAAAACCTCTGTGGTTCATTGGAAAGTCCCTGGAGTTTTTATCTGATGCCGATATCGCCTATTTTGCAAAAGACTGGCAGAAAGCAAGAGGATGCAAGATCGAACATGAGCGTGCGGTTGAGTATGGAATTCCGAGAATTGACCATGTGTAGGAGGTAAGGAAATGGGAAATGAAGAATTTTTAAGACTTTGCAAAGTAAAAGTAGCTGAATATACCAATTCACACATGGATAAGACCGATGGAAAACAAATCACAGTACAGTATGTGTACGTGGTATGGAGTTGTAAGACATTACAGAACAGTAAAGCACTTCTGAGCACGACTGTGCCGGATGGAATGTATTATGAGCTGACATATAACGGAGATAAGCACGAGTTATACTTTGATGCTTATAAGAAATTTCAGAACATGTGCTTTAAACTGTAATTGCGCCGGTGCAACAGTCGGAGAAGGGAAACACTACATGGAAACAATCATTTCCTCATGTCATAGAATAGAAGATATGGAAAGAAAAGGAGAATGAACATGAATGTAAATGTAATGATGCAGTATGTAACATATGGTCTGGCGCTGATCGGGGTGCTGGCGTTCCTGGTATCGATCATTGTGCAGGTGATCAAAGAGCTCCCGGGACTTAATAAGATCCCGACAAGTATTGTAGCACTGGTCACATCACTGATCCTGTGTCCGGTGGCACTGGCAGTCCTGTGCACGTATTATAAGACAGCTGTCACCTGGTATTATAATTTCGCATCGATTATTGCGGCGTTTGTAGTGTATTTGGTTGCGACCGGCGGTTGGGAAAAAGTAAAAGGTATCTGGGACAGGACGAAATACAAAGATTCAGAGGGCGAGTGATCCCCTTGTGAAATTCGTTGAATACCAAAGGATGATATGATAATATAGAACACGGAACAATTGTGTTGCAGGGTGGCTGACCTCTATTCTACATAGAAAAACCACCCCAAAACTTTGGCTGAGTGCAAGGTGGTAATTCTATCCCTATACTGAGATCAACCCCTTGTGGGCGGTTGTTCCTTTTGTATTATCAATATACCATTTCGAAAAAAATAATTCAAGTATTTTTAGGAGACGAATAATCGTCTTTTTTTATTGGAGGAAACATATGTTAAAGATTATGGGAAAAGCCCAGGCATCCGGCAGGAATTACGGCCAGAAGATCATCAGCAATTTGCATTTTTAAGAAAAATATTGTATCATCTTGGAATATGTGAATTGTTATATAATTCTGATTAGTCACACATTAGTCACAAATGAAAACCGATAGCCCGCATAAATCAAGGGTTTTGTGCTTTTCAGATTTATCGACAAAATAATAGAAAAACTTCTATACATTTTTGCAGGAATCAGTTATAATAGAAGAAATTGTGGGTTGTAAGACCGGCAATACAGAGGAATGTTATTGAGGAAATAACCAGTAACAGATAAATTCAGGAGGCTTTACGAATGGCGGTAAAGAATACAGCACAGGTTGTTATCGATGGAAAGATCATTACTCTGGGCGGGTATGAGTCCGAGGAATATTTTCAGAAGGTTGCAGCCTATATGAATAATAAGATCAGTGAGCTGAGTCAGATGCCGGGATACTCCAGACAGGCCATGGAGACCAAGCATACATTGCTCAGTTTGAATATTACAGATGATTATTTTAAGGCAAAGAAGCAGGCGGAGATTTTTGAACAGGATCTGCAGCAGAAAGACCAGGAGATGTATGATCTGAAACATGAACTGATCTCTTTGAAAATGCAGATTGAAGAGGCGAAGAAGGCAGAACAGGAAGCTCAGGAACAGAAGAATCTTCTGGACGGTAAGGTGAAGGAACTGGAGAAAGAACTTGATGAACTGCTTAAATAAGGATGGGGGATTGCTTCGGTAATCCTCTTTTGTTTTATGGTCATCGGATTGATTAACAGATGGGAGATGAGGGAATACTTTGAAAAATATGATAACAGAACTGCTCTCGCCGGCAGGTTCTTATGAAAGCTTTGAGGCAGCTATTGGTGCCGGGGCTGATGCGGTATATGTAGGGGGACCGGCTTTTGGAGCAAGAGCTTATGCGCAGAACTTCACCCAGGAAGAGCTGATCACTGCCATTGAGACCGCACATATCCATAACCGTAAATTATATCTTACTGTGAATACACTTTTGAAGAACCGTGAACTGGATGATCAGCTGTTTGAATATCTGCTTCCGTATTATGAGGCAGGGCTGGATGCGGTGATCGTACAGGATCTGGGAGTATTTTCTTTTATACGCCGGAATTTTCCGGATCTGGATATTCACGCAAGCACACAGATGACAGTAACTGGACCGGAGGGAATGCGGTTTCTGGAGGAAAAGGGAGCAACTCGTGTGGTTCCAGCCAGAGAGCTTTCCCTGGAAGAGATATCTGCCATGCATAAGGCAAGTCCTCTGGAAATAGAGACTTTTATCCATGGAGCTCTCTGTTACAGCTATTCCGGCCAGTGTCTGATGAGCAGTATTTTCGGTGGAAGAAGCGGAAACCGTGGCCGCTGTGCACAGCCATGCAGGCTTCCTTACAGTGTAACCATGGATCACAGAAAATATAAAGGAGACAAGGATTTTTGTGCATTAAGCCTGAAAGATATCTGCACTCTGGATATTCTTCCGGATATCCTGGAGGCGGGTGTTATGTCTCTGAAGATCGAAGGGCGTATGAAACAGCCGGCGTACACAGCGGGTGTCACGGCAGTATATCGAAAATATCTGGATATGTATTTAAGTGGAAAAGAATATCACGTTCAGGAAAAAGACCGGAAGTATCTTCTTGAGCTTTTCAGTCGGGGAGGATCCTGCAAAGGATACTATGATATGTATCGCGGGCCGGAAATGATGGCTTTTGCCAATGAAAAAAAATCCGGTAATATCCAGCCGGAGATCAGAAAAATAAAAGAAAAAATTCATGGGAATTTAATACTTTCTCCTGAAAGTCCTGTTATACTGGAAATAACCTGCAAGGGCCAGACAGTAACTGCTATGGGCGGTGAGGTACAGTTTGCTAAAAATCAGCCAATGGAAGAACAGAGGATCCGTCAGCAGATGGAGAAACTGGGAAATACAGATTTTCAGTGGGAGGATCTGAACATTGAAATAAATGGAAGGATTTTTGTTCCGGTTAAAGTTCTCAATGAAGTACGAAGAGATGCTCTGAGTCAGCTGCGGGAAGCACTGATCGGATGTCAGAAGAGAGCACAGGTTACGAAGCAGCCGACGAAATCTAAGGATCAGGCTGCCTGTCACAGAAGGGTAACAGACAGCCTGCCTGTATATGTATCCTGTGAACGTTCGGATACTGCGGAAGTACTTTTGAACGAACCGGGGATTACAGGTTTTTATTTTCCTTTTGATACTATGGAAAAATATTTTTCACCGGAACTTGCTGCAAGTAGTGAATTATATCTTTTTACTCCACATATCCATCGCGGAGAAATCCCCGAAAAGTGGCTTCGATCAGCTCAAAAATGGTTGGAGCAGGGTATGAAGGGCTTTCTGGTAAGAAACCTGGAATCTTACGCCGTACTGAAAAAAATGGGATATGGCGGAAAATGTATCCTGGATGCATCCATGTATACCTGGAATGATCAGAGTGTTGATTTCTGGCGGGAAGAGGGAGTTCTTCGAAATACAGTCCCCCTTGAGTTGAATGAGGGTGAACTGAAACACAGAGATAATACTTCTTCGGAGCTGCTTTTATATGGGTATATCCCACTGATGCTTTCCGCGCAGTGTGTAAGGAAGAATCTTTTCGGATGCACAGGAAAATATGAGACGGCTTATCTGAAAGACCGCTATAACAGTGAATTTCCGGTAAAATGCAGTTGTGATCCATGGGGAAAAAACATCTCCGAAAAAGCAAAATACTGTTATAATATCATTTATAATAGCATTCCTTACGGACTTCCGGGTGAAAAAGATCAGGTAAAAAAACTGAACCTTCACTCTTTGCGACTGGCATTTACGATCGAAGAGCCAGAGAAAGCAAAAGCGATCCTGAAAGAATTCCGGACGGTTTATCAGGAAAACGGAAAACCTTCCGGACGCAGGTATACAAAAGGCCATTTTAAAAGAGGAGCCGAGTAAAAGTGTATGATTAATGTAATTACAGAATTATCTAAGTATGTGATCCTCACATTGATGATCGTCTATACCTTTCATTGTTTTTATATGGTGTGGCGGCAGGATGAGGAAGAAAAGAGAGAACTGCTCCATCAGCAGCTAACCATGATCTTTTTTATTGATTTTACAGCATTTCTTGTGATCTATTTAAAAAGCATGGATTTCAGGGTCATCCTGTTCTATATCGAAATGATGATCTTTTTTGCAGCGATCCAGATCCTTTATCGAATTATTTATCAGAATGCATCGCTGCTTCTTTTAAATAATATGTGTATGCTCCTGAGCGTAGGATTTATCATGCTCTGCCGGCTTTCACTTCCGTCTGCAACTAAGCAGCTTCTGATCGTGGCCGCAGGTAGTGCAGTATCACTGGTGATACCGGTAATGATACGAAAAATGAAATTTTTAAAGGATCTTACATGGGCTTATGCCGGAATTGGTATTGTACTTCTGGCGGCAGTTCTTGTTCTGGCAAGCACAAGCTACGGTGCAAAGCTTTCTCTTATGGGAATCCAGCCTTCCGAGGTGATCAAGATAACCTTCGTATTTTTTATGGCATCACTTCTGTGTACCAAGGTGGATTTTCGCAAAGTAGTACTGGCTACGATCGTTGCAGTGATCCATGTAGGGATCCTGGTTCTTTCCAGGGATCTGGGTAGTGCAGTGATCTTTTTTGTCACCTACCTTGTACTGATCTATGTGGCAACCAGAAATCCGAGCTATTTATTTCTGGGACTTGGCGGAGGATGCGTTGGTTCGGTGATCGCATATCATCTTTTTGGACATGTCCGTCAGCGAGTCAGTGCCTGGAAGGATCCGATGGCTGTCTATCAAAATGAAGGTTATCAGATCGTGCAGTCTCTGTTTGCGATCGGAACCGGAGGCTGGTTTGGAATGGGACTTTGTCAGGGCTCTCCGGAGAAGATCCCGGTCGTAAAAAATGATTTTATCTTCAGTGCTATCTGCGAGGAACTGGGTGGCATTTTTGCCATCTGCCTGATTCTTGTATGCACAAGTTTTTTTCTGATGATCGTTACTATTGCACTAAAGATCAGGAATCCATTTTATAAACTGATCGCACTGGGGCTCGGAACTGAATATGCTTTTCAGGTATTTCTGACCATTGGCGGTGCAACCAAGTTTATTCCAATGACAGGAGTTACACTTCCGCTGGTGAGTTACGGAGGCAGTTCTGTCATGTGTACCATCCTGATGCTTGCGATCATTCAGGGACTGTATATTCTGAGGGAAGATGAGGACGAACAAATTGAAACGCAGCGAAAAGAAACGATTGAAAGAAGAGGAAAGAGAGCAACGCCTGAGAGAAAGAGAAATCGCCAGACTCCGTAGAAAAAAGAACCGGCCTTTAACCTTTGTATCGGCCTTCTTTATATTGATCTTTGTCAGTCTGATCGGATATCTGGTCTATTTTGACGCCATAAAAAGCGAAGATTTTATCAACAGCCCGTACAACACCCGTCAGGATACATTTTCGGACCGGGTAGTACGTGGAAGTATCCAGTCTTCGGATGGTGAGGTTCTGGCACAGACCAATGTGTATGAAGATGGAACAGAAGAGAGAACGTATCCGTTTTCCAATATTTTTGCACATGCAGTAGGATATGATACCAATGGTAAGAGTGGTTTGGAATCGGAAGCAAATTTCCAGCTTCTCACCTCCCATTCATTTTTTCTGGAACAGATGAAAAATGAATTCCTGGGAAAAAAGAATCAGGGTGATACCGTGATCTCCAGCCTGAATGCAGATCTTCAGACAACGGCATACAATTCTCTGGGAGACCGGAGAGGAGCGGTAGTTGTACTGGAACCATCCACCGGACGTATTCTGGCTATGGTGAGCAAACCGGATTTTGATCCGAACACGATCGCACAGAATTGGGATACCCTTGTTAATGATGAAAGTAACAGTAGCCTTTTAAACCGTGCAACCAATGGAGCTTATCCTCCGGGATCAACATTTAAGATCGTCACGGCACTGGATTATTTCAGACAAAAGGGATCACTGGAGGGATATTCCTATCTGTGTCAGGGAAGTATCACAGTGGATGACCACACGATCCAGTGTTACAATGGTGCAGTACATGGACAGGAGGATTTTTATTCCGCATTTGCACATTCCTGTAACTGTGCATTTGCAGATATGGGACTTGGTCTGGGAGGAGATACTCTGAAAAGTACTGCAGAGGATCTGCTCTTTAATAGGGCGCTTCCGCTGAATTCCTATAAAACCAGTCGCTTTACCCTTGATAAAGATTCTCCGAATGCACTTGTGATGCAGACCTCGATCGGCCAGGGTAACACTCTTGTTTCTCCGATGCATATGGCATTGATCACAAGTGCCATCGCCAATGATGGTATACTGATGAAGCCAACCATGATCGATAAGATCGTGAATAATTCCGGTGATGCGGTCAGGGAAACAGAAAAAACAGAATACAAACGTCTGATGACAAGAAATGAAGCCAATATCCTTGGAAAACTAATGAAAAATGTAGTTGAAAACGGTACGGCTTCCGCATTGAACGGACGAGGATATACTGTTGCCGGAAAGACCGGTTCTGCGGAGTTTGATGAAAATGGCTCCAGTCATTCCTGGTTTGTGGGTTATTCTAATGTAGATGATCCGGATATCGCCATTGCTGTGATCGTGGAAAACGGCGGAACCGGAAGTGAAGCGGCAGTTCCCATTGCGGCCGATGTTTTTGATGCATATTATTTCGATTAAATTGAGAACAGTATCTGCTTCTTGCCCCTTGCCTATAAGGTGAAAAAGAGGTATACTATAGCCAGTGCAAAAGACACACGCATTACAGGAGGATTGCAATATGATAGAAGCAACAAGCTGTGGCGGTGTGGTAATTCATCGGGGTAAGATCCTGGCATTGTATAAATCCTACAGGAACCGTTATGAAGGATGGGTGCTTCCCAAAGGAACTGTAGAAAAAGGAGAGACTTTTGAACAGACTGCTTTACGTGAAGTAATGGAAGAAGCAGGTGTTCGGGCCTCTATCGTGAAATATATCGGCAAGAGCCAGTATAATTTCACCGTTCCGGAGGATGTGGTAATGAAAGAGGTACACTGGTATCTCATGATAGCTGATAATTATCATAGCAAACCCCAGCGAGAGGAATATTTTGTAGATTCCGGATACTATAAGTTTCATGAGATCTATCATCTTCTCCGTTTTTCCAACGAGAAGCATATCGTGGAACAGGCCTATCAGGAGTATCTGGAAATGCGAAGTGAAGGCGTCTGGGCGAAACAGCAGAAGTATTTTTAACAACAGGACAGGGCTGTGTACATACGCAGCCCTGTTTGGCATTATAACGGAGGTGAGGGCAGATTGCTGAAATGGATGAAAAACTATTACATAGGAAATGATGTAAAAAATCCTACTAGAATAAGAACCAGGATCACTGCTGGTAAATTCGTGCCGGATATCTACGTTGTTACTTTGTCTGATAATCCCGGAAATATTTTGGAAATTCTTCCCGCAGGCATGCTTGTACAGCGAAGCGCCAGAGCCACCTGTCCTTTGATCGTTGGAATGGCTAGAGGGAAATCCGGTGCTATACAGATGGTACAGGATATGATCGAACAGGTTTATACCGAAACTGGAAATTTTAAAATAAAAGAATATCTGAAAAACAGGTGAACCAATGCTGCATATATTATGGCTGATAATAAAATGGATATTGATCCTTCTGGGGATTCTGATCGGGCTGATCTTTCTGATCCTGCTGCTTCTTTTATTTTGTCCAATCAGATACAGAGGGAATTTAAAAAAAGACCGAACGGATAGTCTTCGGGAAATACATGCTACCGGTGAAGTGAGCTGGCTGCTTCATATAATATCTGCACAGGTATTCTGGGAGCAGGGCGTTCTGAAAACAAAAATATGTTTTTTAGGGATTCCATTGGAAAAATTTAAAAATCTGTTTCGTAAAAAAAAGGAACCAAGAGCTCTTTCCAACTCCGGAAATCAAAATGCAAAAAAACAGACAGAGGCTTCTGGAAGTCATGAAAAGACATCAAAAAGCGAACAGCAGAACGATGCAGCAGAGTTACAAATGTCTGAGCCGCAGGAAGATACTGTTGAAGATATAAATGAAATTTCGGAAAAGGTAATAATGGAGCCGATATTGATTTCCGAAGAAATATCGGAAGATGAAAAGAAGCTTCGGACAAAGATTGCAGATTTAATTTTGAATATACTGGGAAGAATAAAAACTGCAGTTGGAAATCTGATCCGAATCGTACAGAATTTTCTTGGAATCCCCAAAAGGATTCTGAAAAAAATGCAAAGTCTTGCATTAACAATCCGAAATTTCTGTGATAAGATAAACTGGTGGAAGGAATTTTTAGACCATCCCCGAACCAGAGAGGCTCTTTCCTTTCTGTGGAAAAATGCAAAAAAACTGATTTATCATGTGCTTCCGACAAGGATCACCGGAAAGATCACATTTGGCAATGAAGATCCGGCAGTTACAGGTATGGTATTGGCTGTATTAGGAATGACAATTCCTTTTCATAAAAACAAGATCGAAGCAGCGCCCCTTTTTGATGATGAAAATGTTCTTGAGGGAGAGATCTTGTTAAAGGGAAGGATTTATGGAATTGTAGTTCTCAAAACAGCAGCAGAGCTTTATTTCAATAAAAATATAAAATACGTCATCCACCGATGGAGACATAAGGAGGTAAAACATGGAGAAAGAGAATAATTTCAAAGATACCGTGAATTCATTATTTAAAGGAATGGATGGCTTTGTATCGGCCAAAACAGTGGTTGGCGATGCCATTCATGTGGGTGATACCATTATCCTTCCTCTGGTCGATGTATCCTTCGGCGTGGGAGCCGGAGCTTTTGAAGGGGACAAGAAGAACAATGGCGGCGGAGGTCTTGCCGGAAAGATGTCTCCCTGTGCAGTGCTTGTGATCCAGAATGGAAGCACCAAACTTGTAAACGTAAAAAATCAGGATGGCCTTACCAAGGTTCTGGATATGGTGCCGGATTTTGTGAACCGTTTTGCGCCAGGTGCAGGCAATGCTGAGGATACAGACGGGAAAGAAGAGTAGTATTCCATTTAGATTTCATGCATATACTGTAATAAAAAACAGGAAATGAGCAGACAGGAGTGGGAAAGCTAACTGGTTTTATGCTGTTTTTTATTGGTGTGGGCATGGTTCTTGGTATTCTTATTACAGAGAATTTTATTGTGATCGCAATGGCAGTCATATGTCTGCTGTGCGGATATCATATGTTTTGCAGATAAGCGGGAAGTGTGCACCTGGCATACTTCCCGCTTGTGAGTGCGCCTAGCGGCGCACGTTTCTAACGGGTTAAAGTCCCAAATCCACCCGG
>OOCW01000277.1_pt1 | contig 55049 bp, 46 predicted proteins | sample 1671201 | NCBI WGS metagenome assembly OOCW01 (sample SAMN06348132, study PRJEB24527) | human gut metagenome | biome: human gut; feature: ankylosing spondylitis patient; material: feces | host: Homo sapiens | place: China | collected 2015-10
GGGTTTGCGAAGAATTTGATAATCAAATATAACAGTTATTAAATTTCCTAAAATATGTGAAATATCAACTGGAATTTTTCCGCATCAAATGCAAGTAATTTAGTTAAAGATATTACAGTTATTGTTCCGAAGGGATATTATTATCGTGTACGAGGCTATCACGCAGCTAAAGATGGAAGCAAAGAGTCTACAAAGACCTTAACCAGCGGTATTCTCGTAAAATAACAAATCAACAAAATAAATCACCCCCCCAGCGATGCCACTCCCCCAAAAAAATAAAAAATCCAGTAAACTTTACATTACCTTCGCTGGGGAATGTCTAAAAATTCTGAATAATATCAAAAAATCTAAAAAAATCTCCCTAAAAAAAGAAACATATTTCACGAAAAGACTGTCAAAAAACATATATTTCGTGTATAATAAATACAATAATAAACCGTTAATAAACAGAAAATCGATTATTTCTTTTTGAAATTGTATATCACAGCGCTTTTGGATGATCGGGTATCACAGAGAGATCCTTCAGGCTTTTTTTGATATGGAAATTTCAGAACGTGGGACGGAAAAGGGGGCTTGTGCATGAAGATAACATTTATCGGTGCTACGCATGAGGTGACCGGAAGCTGTTATTACCTGGAAGCGGCAGGACGGAAGTTTCTGGTGGATTATGGAATGGAGCAGGGACCGGATTATTATGAAAATAAGGAGCTTCCGGTGGCTCCGGGTGATCTGGATTTTGTGCTTCTGACACATGCACACATGGATCATTCCGGAAATCTTCCGGCCTTGTATGCAAAAGGCTATCAGGGGCCGATCTATGCGACAGAGGCAACTTGTAATCTCTGCGATATCATGCTTCGTGACAGCGCACATATCCAGATGTTCGAGGCTGAGTGGAGAAACCGAAAGGGGCGGAGAGAAGGAAAACCGGAATTTATTCCTGCATACACTATGGAAGATGCCATGGGTGTGCTCCGGAACTTCGTCAGATGCCCATATGATAAGATCATCAAACCGGCAGAGGGAATCGAAGTAAGATTTGTGGATGCAGGACATCTTCTTGGCTCCAGCAGTATTGAAGTCTGGATGACGGAAGAGGACAAAACAGAAAAGATCGTTTTTTCCGGCGATATCGGAAATATCAATCAGCCGCTGATCAGGGATCCGGTATATATCCGAGAGGCAGATTATGTTGTGATGGAATCTACCTACGGAGACCGCAGTCATGGAGAACGTCCGGATTATCCGGCAATACTGGCAGAGATCATCCAGAGGACCTTTGACAGAGGCGGCAGTTTGGTGATTCCGTCCTTTGCAGTAGGCCGTACTCAGGAAATGCTGTATTTTATCCGACAGATCAAAGAACAGGGACTGGTTCACGGCCATGATGGTTTTACGGTATATGTAGACAGTCCCCTTGCCAATGAGGCAACTACGATCTTCAGTGAGAATGCATATACCTGCTATGATGAGGAAGCAATGGATCTTTTGAATAAAGGTATCAATCCGTTATCCTTCCAGGGATTGAAGACCTCCGTTACTACCGATGATTCCAGAGCTATCAATTTTGATGAGGACTGCAAGGTGATCATTTCCGCCAGCGGTATGTGTGATGCTGGTCGTATCAAACATCATCTGAAACACAATCTGTGGAATCCCAGAAATACCATTCTTTTTGTTGGATACCAGGCTATCGGAACTCCGGGACGGGCATTATTGGAAGGTGCTGTGGAGATGAAGTTGTTTGGTGAGACTGTGCAGGTAGCTGCTGAAATCTGCAAAATGCCGGGAATCAGCGGTCATGCTGATGTAAACGGACTTATAGAATGGGCGAAAGCCTTTGAGACGAGACCAAAACACGTATTTGTTACGCATGGTGATGATACAGTGACGGAGATTTTTGCCCAGAGGCTTAAAGAAGAGCTTGGGTATGATGCAACAGCACCCTTTAGTGGAACTGAATATGATCTTCTGGAGAACCGGTGTATCCATGAGGCTGTCGGTGTTCGGATCGTAAAGGCAACTGCTTCGCCGAAAACAACCAAGGCTGCCCGTGCATATGAGAAGCTGTTGGCTATGGGACGTCGCCTGATGTCCGTGATCCGGAAGAATGAAGGCTGCCCCAATAAAGATCTGGATCGTTTTGCAAGAGATATCCAGTCACTGTGCGACAAGTGGGATAGAACGGACATTTAACTAAATAACGTTGAGACAGTTATTTTGTCAGATTATCCTAAACCTAAAATCACCCTGCGGAAATTTTTCGCAGGGTGATGATATATCAGATATACAAAATAAGATTGTGTGAGATCAGCCTTCGTTCAATGCCTGGCGGATGGCTTTTGCAAGCTGATCCGGACATGAAGTTGGTTTGAATCCGCAGCGGATGCCTTCCAGACGGGAGATCACTTCATCTGCATCCATTCCCTCTGCAAGCTGTGCAACACCCTGTGTGTTTCCGGAACATCCGCCTGTAAACTTGATATTGTGAACTTTTTTATTATCGTCGATCTCGAACTCAATTCCCTGAGCACAGACGCCTTTTGTCTTATAAACCATTCTGGTTACCTCCTGTTTTGTTTATTTATCGATTATAGCATCTCTCAAAAAAAGTTTCCATAAAAAATAAAATTTGTTATAATGAACAATGTAGAAAAAGAAAAAACACTGCTGAACAGAAAAAATGTGAAATTCAGCAGGATATCATATTGAAAGAGAGGATTTACAGATCATGAAATGTGTTGGAATCATAGGAGCAATGGAACAGGAAGTAGCAAGACTGAAAGAGGTTATGGAGAATGTATCCATTACTACCAGAGCTGGAATGGATTTTTATGAGGGTGTTCTGGAAGGAAAGAAGGTAGTTGTGGTACAGTCCGGGATCGGTAAGGTAAATGCCGGTATGTGCACCCAGATCCTGGCAGATCTCTTTCAGGTGGAAGCGGTGATCAATACCGGTATCGCAGGAAGCCTTAACAATGATATCAATATTGGAGATATCGTACTTTCCACAGATGTTCTTCATCATGATATGGATGCAACCGGATTCGGATATCCGAAGGGACAGATCCCGCAGATGAAAGAGTTTTCCTTCCAGGCAGATGAGAGCCTTCGTAAGATCGCACATGATGTATGCGAGGAAGTAAATCCGGAGATCCGGGTTTTTGAAGGAAGAATTGCTTCCGGAGATCAGTTTGTATGTGATCAGGGTGTAAAAGATAATATTGTAAAGGAATTCAGCGCCTATGCTGTTGAGATGGAGGGCGCAGCGATCGGACAGGCAGCAGCTCTTAACGGGATTCCATTCCTGATCATCCGTGCTATCTCAGATAAAGCAGATAATAGTGCAAACATGGATTATCCGGCGTTTGAAAAGCTTGCAATTGAGCACAGCGTACGTCTGACCCAGGGAATGCTGAAACGCATGGCCTGATCGGAACTTTGGAGGGAACCGTCATTTTTCTTCTGCATATACTGTAAGAGATAGCAGAGAGAGGACAGCAGAAGAGTTATGATCTATCCAGATTTTTATCCGTTTTATGCTACACAGGGAAGTCCTGGTTTTTATAATGAAGAGAGAGAACAGGAAAAGGAATTTGATCTGATGAGATCATACTATCCGGATACAGCCCGAAGGATCCAGGAAAAAGCGGAAGCACAGTGTCAGCTTCTGGATTATGAGGGAAGCCGGCTGTATGATGAATATCCGGATCGTTTCATGCTCTATCACATCTGTCACCAGGTGAAGGGACAGATGGAGGGAGATACCAGTGTACAGGAGATTCCGGGAGGATTCCTGGATGATCTGATCGAAGTGCTGGTGTATCAGGAGATTTCCAGACGAAGATGCAGGAGGAGAAGGTGCAGAAAATGTTTTCGCACTGAGTATTAAAATGGCGGTTTACCCATGAACGATACTGTGATACCGGCAGAAGCGACCAAAACTGGTTCGCACAACATCTGTCCATATACAATAAAACAAAAAGTGAATATAATGGAAGTATGATGAAGACAATAAGGGAATTTTTAGAAGAACAGATTAATGAACAGCTGATACAGGCTGTTGTCAGTGGCCGCAGGACTGGCGAGGGACCTTCCAAGGTGAAGCTTCGTCCTGTGGAGCTGAAGGGCCAGATTTTTTACCAGGCGTCCATGACAGAAGGGACGAAGGTTTATCATAAGAATTTTACCAGGGAAGAGATGATCGCTTATCTGGAGCATGCTATGGAGGAATTTCGTCAGCTTCAGGCAACCGGACGCAGTCAGGATGGAAGTATCCTTATCAGCAAGAAAGGGAAAGCAACCATCAAAACAAAACAACACGGGCCTGCGCAGAATGAAAAGATAAAGATCGCTCCTCATAACCGGGTGAAACAGTACATTCTCAGAGAGGGAACGGAAGCTCCGTTTCTGGTGGATCTGGGAGTTATGACAAAGGATGGGAAGATCGTTGCTTCCAGATATGATAAGTTCAGACAGATCAACCGCTTTCTGGAGTTTATCAGGGATATCCTTCCGAAGCTTCCTAAAGACAGAGAAATCACGATCCTGGATTTTGGCTGCGGGAAATCCTATCTTACTTTTGCTATGTATTATTATCTCAGAGAACTGGAGGGTTTTGATGTAAACATCATAGGGCTGGATCTTAAGGAAGATGTGATACGGCATTGCAGTGAATTGGCCAGATCTTATGGTTATGACAAGCTGCATTTTTACCAGGGAGATATTGCAGGGTATGAAGGAGTTTCTTCTGTGGACATGGTGGTGACACTTCATGCCTGCGATACAGCAACAGATTTTGCTTTGGCCAAGGCAGTGGAATGGGGGGCTCAGGTGATCCTGTCTGTCCCATGCTGTCAGCATGAACTGAACCGTCAGATCCGAAACGAAATGCTTCAGCCTGTTATGCGTTATGGAATCCTGAAGGAAAGAATGGCAGCTCTGATCACAGATGGTCTTCGTGCCGAGCTTCTGGAAAGCAAAGGATATGAAACCCAGCTCCTTGAATTTATCGATATGGAACATACACCAAAAAATATTCTGATCCGCGCAGTAAAAACCGGAAAGAAAAAGAGCAGGGACAGTTTTTCGGATACCATGAAGGCTCTTCATGTGGCTCCTACCCTGGACAGGCTTCTTTATCCGGAAGAGTCAGCCTCACAGAAGGGAGAATGACATGATGAAGATCCTACGTAAGGGAGCGATACTGCTGGTGATCTTTGTGGCAGTAGTAGCCGGGACCTCGTTTCTGATGAACAGCCAGTCTACAGATAACCGCTCTGATATGAACGATGCCACACTTCCGGAGGTTATGGTAAAGATCGGAAGTACCCAGGCAAATAAGATGTATGGATACAGACAGCAGATGCAGACCGATTTCATGAGGGGAAGTATTACTCCGTTGGATACTACCAAAAAAGTGTCTTTTGAGATCAACCCATATGCTGATACAGTAACAGGGCTTGCTTATGAGGTACGGACTTCAGACGGAAGTAAGGTTATGGAGAACCGTAAGATCAAGAATCTCACGAAAGAGGACAACGGCTGTTTAAGTACAGAGATTGAGATCGGCAGTGACCTTCGCATGAACCAGGAGTATTCCATGCAGATTACGCTGGATACCAGTGCGGGGGAAGTTTACTACTACACAAGAGTGGTTTCCAGAACCCAGTTGAATACAGAAGCGTATCTTCAGTTTGTCAGGGATTTTTCTACAAAGTGTCTGGACAAGGAACAGGCAGATACGCTGACCGGATATCTGGAAGCGGAGGATACTTCCGGCGGAACGAATTACAATAATATTTCCATCAATTCCGGACTTTCCAATATCAGCTGGGGATCCCTTTCTCCGAAGCTCTATATGGAAGGAGTTCCGCTGATCGATGATATCAATGAAACGACTGCAAGTATCACGCTGGATTATCAGGTTTCCGCACAGGATGATGAGGGTAAAACCGAAATTTATGATGTTACGGAATTTTACCGTATGCGTTATACAGAAACAAGGATCATGCTGCTGGATTTCAAACGTTCTGCAACGAAGGTATTTGATCCATCTCAGAAGGTAGTTTCTGATGCAGGCCTGCTTCTGGGTGTCCGTGACAAGAATGTCACCTACGCTTCAGACAGCAGTGGAAAGATTGTTGCTTTTGAGCAGGATGGGGATCTCTGGTCTTATGCACCGTCCAGCGGAAAGATCACAAGGATCTTCAGCTTCCGTAAAGAGGAAGATAACGATTCCAGATATGTGCGCGACGAACATGATATCAAGATCATCCGAGTGGCAGATAACGGGGATGTGGACTTTGTATTGTACGGTTATATGAACCGTGGTGTTCACGAGGGATACAGCGGTGTCTGTGTTTATCACTACAATAGCGACCGCAATGTGGTGGAAGAAAAAGTATTCATACCAAGTACAGAATCCTACGAGTTCCTGAAGGAAGATCTCGGAACACTCACTTATGTAAACAAAAACAATCAGCTGTTTCTGCTGTTTGCACAGAAGCTGTATCAGGTAGATATTGAGACAGGAACCTCACAGGTTCTTGAAGAAGGGATCAAACAGAACCATTTTGTTGTGTCAGATACCAAGGCACATGCAGCATGGCTGATCGAATCCGGAGATGATGCAGGGAAGATCCGGGAAATTGAATTTGATTCTCTGAAAACAAGAGATATTTCGCCGGAAAGCGGAAAAAATCTGAGAGTTCTGGGATTTATGAATGAAGATCTGGTATATGGGATCCTTTCCGATGAGGACATTCTTACTGATGCCAACGGACATGAAACAGAGGGAATCAGCACATTCCGCATTGAAAGCTTTAAAGGAAAGGTGAAAAAAGAGTATCGTCAGGACGGCCTTTATATCACCAACGTAACGGTTGGCAGTACCATGATGGAGTTTGAACTTTCTGCAAAATCGGGGAATGCTTATACAGTCCAGAAAAAGGACAATATCATGAATAACAAAAAAGCATCCGGAAGCCAGATAGATGTAGCATTGATCACTACAAACCGTGCAGGAACGCTGATCCGTCTGACCATGACCCAGAAACCAGAGACAGACAGTCCGTTGCTTGTTTGTTCCAAGATCGAGAGTACTGAAGACTCATCGGTAACATTGGATACCACAGTTCCGCAGGGAGAACTTTATTATGTTTATGCATATGGTTCTCTTGACCGTATCTATACCGATCCGGCTGCAGCTGTGAAACGCGCGGATGCGCAGACTGGAGTGGTACTTAACCGTGCGCAGCAGTATGTCTGGGAACGTGGAAACAAAAAAACAAAGCTCCAGATGAATATAGAGGATGTACCGGAAAGTATACGTACAGCCAATTGGAAGAAAAAAGAACTTCAGGATAGCCTTGGTGATATGGGAACGGTGATCGATCTGACCGGCTGCACTCTTGACAATGTTCTTTATGAGGTCAGTGCCCAGAGACCGGTGATCGCCAAGACAGGAGAAAATTCCAGTGTGGTGATCGTAGGCTATGATGAATATAATACCTATCTTTATGATCCGGCAACAGGGCAGATCAGCCCGTATGGAATGAATGACAGTACAGCGCTGTTTGAGAGTGCCGGAAATGTATTTCTCACCTATATAGAAAACGTCATAGAGTGATGCCTACAGAGCAGGCCGGATGAAGGCTATGGAGTTACAGTAGGATGGCAAGACGGGAGTTCCCGTTTGGCATAAATCGGAAAACAGGAAAAACAGCTCCTGTTTTCTGGGAAAAGCGCGACAGGAAAGGGGAAAAAGCAATGTTAAGTGAAAGTATTAAAAAATTGGTACAGTATGGGGTAGAGAGTGGTATTACTCCGGAATGCGAAAGAATTTATGCAACAAATCTTCTTCTGGATGCCTTTGGGGAAAGCGAATATACAGAACCGGAGACAGAGTATGCTAAAATTGACCTTGAGGAGACTTTGAACGAACTTCTTGATGAGGCTGTAAAGAGGGGCATCATCGAGGACAGTATTGTGTACAGAGATCTCTTTGATACAAAACTGATGAACTGTCTGATGCCGCGTCCTGCCCAGGTGCAGAGAGAATTCTGGGATGCTTATAAAGAAAATCCGGAAAAAGCCACAGATTATTTTTATAAGCTGAGTCAGGACAGTAACTATATCAGACGTTATCGCGTAAAAAAAGATCAGAAATGGACAGTAGACAGCGAATATGGTAAGATCGATATCACGATCAACCTGTCCAAGCCGGAAAAAGATCCAAAGGCTATCGCAGCTGCCAAGCTGGTAAAATCCAGCAGCTATCCAAAATGTCTGCTTTGTCCGGAAAATGAAGGCTATGCAGGAAGAGTCAATCATCCGGCAAGGGAGAACCACAGGATCATCCCGATCACCATCAATGACAGTCCATGGGGCTTCCAGTACTCTCCATATGTTTACTACAATGAACATTGTATCGTATTTAACAGTCAGCATACTCCGATGAAGATCGAGAGAAATACATTTATCAAGCTGTTTGATTTTGTAAAGCTGTTCCCACATTATTTCCTTGGCTCCAATGCGGATCTTCCAATCGTAGGAGGTTCTATCCTTAGCCACGATCATTTCCAGGGCGGGCATTATACATTTGCCATGGCGAAGGCAGAGATTGAAAAGCATGTGACGATCCCGGGATACGAAGATGTGGAAGCCGGCATTGTAAAATGGCCTCTTTCCGTACTGCGTATCCGCAGCAAAGACGAGACGAGACTGATCGATCTGGCAACACATGTACTGGCAGGCTGGAGAGGATATACGGATGAGGCTGCATTTATCTTTGCAGAAACAGACGGAGAGCCGCATAACACCATCACACCGATCGCACGTAAAGTGGGAGATACCTTTGAACTGGATCTGACATTACGTAACAATATCACAACAGAGGAGCATCCGCTGGGGGTTTATCATCCGCATGCATGCTATCATCATATCAAGAAAGAGAATATCGGTCTTATCGAAGTTATGGGACTCGCTGTTCTTCCGGCCCGTCTGAAAGAAGAGCTGGAGCTTCTTGAAGAATACATTTTAAGCGGCAGGGATATCGCTTCCAATGAGAAAATTGAGAAACATGCTGCATGGGTTGCAGAATTTCTGCCAAAATATGAGAAACTTGATAAAGATAATATCCAGGAAGTCCTTCGCAGGGAAGTGGGCAATGTATTTGTTCATGTACTGGAGGATGCCGGTGTTTATAAATGCACACCAGAGGGCAGGGATGCATTTATGAGATTTATCAATACTCTGTAAAAAGTACGGAGGCACCCGGGGATGGATATGTATTTCAGGAGGAGTTTGTTTATATGAAAAACAGGGAAAAAACCGGTAAGGTCCTTCGCATAAAATGGCTTTTGCTGGCACTTGTGGCAGCTGCACTGATCTTTGTGCCGGCTGCATCGCATAAGGTGTCGGCGGCGAAGCTTGTTTATACCGTTAAGTTCAATAATAATTCAGGTACCAGCAAAAGTAAGACGTATACTGCACTGACACGGAATGTGACATTAAATACCACGATCCGGCTTCCGGCAGTACCCAAGGCTGTGGGATATCAGAATCTCGGATGGACCACACGGAAGAGGAGCAGCAAGGTAGTATATAAAGCAGGTGCCCGCGTAAAGGTCAGAAAAGATATGACTCTGTATGCGGTCCGCAGAAAGAGCAGATACTATACCGTAAACTTCTATCTTGGAAATGGAAGTACCAATTCCGCATATAAGAAGCTGCAGAAAAAAGTAGAAGAGGGTACATATTACACATTGCCTGCAGTTCCATCCAGATCGGGATATGTAAATCTTGGCTGGTCAACAGCAAAGAACGGCAAGGCATCTACTGCAAAAAAAGCAGGAACGAAGATTAAAATCTCCGGTAATATCAGATACTATTCCGTACAGATGCAGTCAGTAAAAGTAAATCTCCGCAAGGCAAACGGAACCGTATGGAAGACAGTAACACTTGGAAAGGGCGGTTACCTTAAGCTTCCATCTGTATCCAATGCGACAGGTTATACGTTTATGGGCTGGTCTAAGACCAGACGGACCGGTTCTTCCACAGATCCGGATTATGAAGCCGGCGAACTTCTGCGGATCAACAAAAACACCAATCTGTATGCGACAGTATTTAACCGTGCACTGGAGAAGGATATCAGCTCCGATGAGATGGCTCATCCGGCTATCGGTATGATGTACAGTAAGGTTATTTTTGTGGGAGATTCCCGTACTGCAGGAATACAGGCGACACTGAACAAACAGATGAGCAGTTCTGTAACAAATGGGGTTTCTTTTGTTGCAAACCCAGGAAAGGGCTTGAGCTGGTTCCGAGATACAGGATATGCACAGCTTATAGAAGAGATCGACAAAACAGAAGGTTCCAAACCGATCGCCGTTATCTTTAATCTGGGTGTCAATGACCTGGGAAATGCAGGCAATTATGTCAGCTATATGACCAGTATCGCATCCACATTGAAAAGTAAGAACTGTAAGCTCTTTTACATGTCTGTAAACCCGATCAACAGTATTATGATCACAAAAGCAGGAAGAGGCGCCCGTACAGAGGCACAGGTAAGAGAATTCAACAGCAAGATCCGTTCCGGCCTTTCTTTGTATTACAAGTATATTGATATGTACAGCGTACTTATGAAAAAAGGCTACGGGACCAATGCCCGCTATGATGGTGTGGATGACGGCGATGACGGACTTCACTACACAACAAAGACATTCAAGAGGATCTATTATTACTGCATTACTTATCTCAACACAGGAAGTATCAACGCATCTTATTATTAATGGTATTACAGACAGAAAAATCCCGTCTGCCGGAGACATTCCGCCAGGCGGGATTTTTCTGTTCGGTGGTCCGCTATTTTTCTGTCCGGCAAGGCAATTACTCCTTGCACGAACCATGAGAATAGTCTATACTTAATTCGATACGGACGTTTGGAGGTCCGCAGGGACGTGTGATCCTGAATATGAGGAATGAGGTATAGATTATGAAACTGACAACAGTGAAAGAGATTTACAGAAACCGTGAACAGTATCTTGACAAAGAGATCACTGTAGGTGGATGGGTACGAAGTGTTCGTGATTCCAAGGCGTTTGGATTCATCGTACTTCATGATGGAAGCTTTTTTGAAACTCTTCAGATCGTATATCACGATAACATGGAGAATTTCGCAGAGGTTTCCAAGCTGAATGTTGGAGCGGCCATCATTGTCAAGGGAACACTGGTAGCTACCCCTCAGGCGAAGCAGCCATTTGAGATCCAGGCAACAGAGATATCTGTAGAGGGGGCTTCCGCACCGGATTATCCACTTCAGAAAAAGAGACACAGTCTTGAATACTTAAGGACCATGACACATTTAAGACCGAGAACAAATACTTTCCAGGCTGTATTCCGTGTACGTTCTCTTTGTGCATATGCGATCCATAAATTTTTCCAGGAGAGAGGCTTTGTCTATGTGCATACACCGCTGATCACGGGAAGTGACTGTGAAGGTGCAGGAGAGATGTTCCAGGTAACAACACTGGATCCGAAGAATATTCCGCTGACAGAGGATGGAAGTGTTGATTATTCACAGGATTTCTTCGGAAAGGAGACAAACCTTACCGTGAGCGGACAGCTGAACGGAGAGACTTATGCACAGGCATTCCGCAACATCTACACATTCGGACCGACCTTCCGTGCTGAGAATTCCAACACTACCCGTCATGCAGCTGAGTTCTGGATGATCGAGCCTGAGTGTGCGTTTGCAGACCTTCAGGACGCTATGGAGCTTGCAGAGGCTATGCTGAAATACGTGATCCGTTATGTCTTTGAGAATGCACCGGAGGAAATGAACTTCTTCAATTCCTTCATTGACAAGGGGCTTCTTGACAGACTGAACCATGTGCTTAATTCTGAATTTGCACATGTGACTTATACAGAGGCTGTTGAGATCCTTGAGAAGAACAATGACAAATTTGATTACAAGGTATTCTGGGGATGTGATCTTCAGACAGAGCATGAGCGCTATCTGACAGAGCAGGTCTACAAGAGACCGGTATTTGTTACAGATTATCCGAAGGAGATCAAGGCATTCTACATGAAACTCAACGAGGATGGAAAGACAGTTGCGGCTATGGACTGTCTGGTGCCGGGAATCGGAGAGATCATCGGAGGAAGCCAGAGAGAGGATGACTACGACAAGCTGAAAACACGTATGGATGAGCTGGGTCTGAAACCGGAGGATTACGATTTCTATCTGGATCTTCGTAAATATGGTTCCACACGTCATTCCGGCTTTGGCCTTGGATTTGAGAGATGTGTCATGTACCTTACAGGTATGGGCAACATCCGTGACGTGATCCCATTCCCGAGAACTGTAAAGAACTGCGATCTTTGATCAGAACACTTTTGCACAGCAGGACGTTCTGTGCTCCTGAGATCAGCAGAGAGAAATTGGCAACAGGTATTGATATGTGTGACTGACACACAAGGGAGAACATTATGAGATTTATTCATCTTGCAGACGTGCATCTGGGCGCGGTTCCCGACAGGGGCTGCCCGTGGAGCAAAGAGCGGGAGGAAGAAATCTGGAGCACTTTCCGCCGGGTTATTGCGGGCATCCGCGAAGATCCGGTGGATTTGCTATTTATATCCGGAGATCTGTTCCACCGCCAGCCTCTTATGAGAGAGCTTAAGGAAGTAAATTATCTGTTTTCCACCATCCCGGATACCAGAGTGTATCTGATGGCAGGAAATCATGATTTTATAAGCAGAGATTCTTTTTATAATACGTTTGAGTGGAATTCCAATGTTATATTTTTCAGGAGCCGGGAACTGACCTGCGTTAAAGATCCCAGGCTTGATGTCTATGTATATGGACTGAGTTACTATGACCGGGAAATAAAAGACGGACTTTATGATCAGGCTGCCCCTGTCCAGAAAGAAGGAATCCATATTCTGCTGGCCCATGGCGGCGATGAGAAGCATATTCCTCTCAGTGCAGCAGCTCTGGCGGCGTCAGGCTTCGATTATGTGGCGTTAGGGCATATCCATAAGCCGCAGATCCTGATCCGTGACCAGGCGGCCTTTTCCGGGGCTCTGGAGCCCATTGACAGGAATGACACAGGGGAACATGGATATATGGAGGGACGACTGATCAACGGAAGGATCCGTACAGAGTTCGTTCCCTTTGCCTGCCGTTCCTATCAGCAGCTGGTAATGACACTTCACGAGGAAACCACACAGATATCTCTGGAAGAAGCAATAAAATCCCAGATTTTCCGCAGAGGAGGAAGAAATATCTACAGGATCATTCTTCAGGGAATGCGTTCGCCGGATATTCTTCTGATTCCTGAGAAACTGAAAAGTCTCGGAAATGTTACCGATGTTGTGGATGAATCCTGGCCGGCGTATGATCTTGGTGAGCTCTACAAACGCTACAGCGGTACTCTGATCGGTGATTATATCGGCTATTTTCTGGCCAAAAAGGGTATGGATACCGTGGAAAAAAAGGCGCTGTATTATGGGCTTCAGGCATTGCTTGAGACAGGTAGCCGGCGATAAGGGGCATCACAGGAGGATAGCATAAGATGGTTATCAGACGTTTAAAAATAAAAAATTTCGGGAAGATCCGGGACAAGGATATGGAGCTTTCACCTGGGATTAACGTACTTTACGGTGAAAATGAGAGTGGAAAAACTACCACACATACATTTATCCGCTCCATGTTTTACGGCGTTCGCAGACTGCGGGGAAAGGCTGCTCTGAACGATACATATACAAAATATGAACCATGGGAAAATCCGGCAGAATATGGTGGGATTATGTGGTTTACAAGCAAGGGGAAGAAGTATCGTCTTACCAGGAATTTTTATAAAGAAAAGAAGCTGGGAGAGCTTCTCTGTGAAGATGATGGCAGCCTTGTAGATGCGGAACAGGGAGCTCTTGGGACTATTCTCGGAAATGTAAGTGAGGCAGTTTATGATAATACGGTGTCTGTGGCACAGCTGAAAAGCGTTACAGGAAAAGATCTCGTACGTGAACTGCAGAATTACATGGCCAGCTACCAGGGAACCGGTGACAGTTCCATTGACATGGGACGAGCCATGCAGATGCTGAAAATGTCCAGAAAAGGATATCTGACAGAAGCGGCCCGGCGAAAAAAGGAGCTGGAAAAGGAAAAAGAAAAGATTTCCGCAAATATGGAATATATCCGCAGAGAAATCCGTGAACTGGATGAGAAGCGTGAGCGGATCATGCAGCAGCAGGATGGGATGAACATAGGTACCAGAGAACGGAGTACTGAGGATCTTCTTGAGCTTCGGATCGATCGTGTAAAAAGAAGGCGGGAGCTGACAGATGCAGTTCTGACAGTTGTGCTGCTTGGCGGGATTGCCGGTACCGGCTGCCTGGCAGCTTTTTCCGGGCAGGTCATTTTCAGTGTTCTGGCAGGCGTGGCAACTGCGGCGATTTCTGTAGCGGCATTGTTTTTTCGTATACGGCTCAGCAGGGAGCTGAATAAGAGAGAACGTCAGAGAGAGCGCTGGCTTTCCAGACATGAGGAGCTGACCTGGAACCGGAACAGTCTGGACAGTGACTACGAAGAGAAGCATACAGCGCTGGAGAACCTGCAGGCAGAGTTGACGGAATGTGAAGAAAACACAGAAGTGATCACTCCGGAGGAAACAGAAATCCAGGCGCTGAATATGGCTATGGAGACTATTGAGGCACTTTCCGGAAACATTACAGATCAGGTAGGGATCCGTCTGAAAAAACGTACATCTGAGATATTAAGTGAGATCACCGGTGGCAGATATCAGGAGGTTCTGATGGATGAGGCACTGCATATGTCTGTGAACACAGGGGAGCGTATCGTATCCATTGAGAGACTGAGTCGCGGGACACTGGAGCAGATTTATTTTGCCCTTCGTATGGCAGCAGGAGAGCTTTTCTGCAAAGAGGAACCGTTCCCTGTGATCCTTGATGATGTATTTGGCATGTATGATGAAGAACGTCTTGCAGCGGCTCTCAGATGGCTGCATAAAGAAAACAGACAGGTGATCATAAGTACCTGCCATAAAAGAGAAATGGAGATCCTGGATAAAGAGAGGATTCCCTATCAGAAGCTTCCTATGTGAGCTTTTGCAGGAAGATTTCAGCATAAAGATCAAAAGCAAAGCAGACAGCAGATGCGGATCATGGATATCCGTCTGTTACAGAAATATAAAGCGGCTGCGCTTTCTGAGAGACTGTTATATCGTTCTCAGAAGGTGCAGCCGCTTTGCGTGCATTATGATTTATTTATTTCTCATGCTGGCTCATGTAATTTGTTACGCAGCGTTTGATTCTGTCTACCGGATTCAGAAGGTGGCTGACAGAGTTATCATGGTTCAGCGTATCAATGATCAGAGCAATATATTTGCTCATATCGCAGCTGATGTAGTATGGCTTCTCAAGAAGCTCCGGTGACTGATAAACCAGGTTAGTAGTAAGAAGCTTGTCGAAGTAGCCCTTCTTGTAAGCATCGTCAAATTTATCAAGACCATCGGTAAAGAATCCGAAGGTAGAGCAGATGTAAACTCTGCCTGCTCCTTTCTCTTTCAGGAGAGACGCGATCTTAATGATCGTATCACCGGAGGAGATCATATCATCGATCAGGATCATATCCTTGCCCTCGATCTTTGGTCCGAGGAATTCGTATGCTGCGATCGGGTGACGGCCGTTTACATATCTTGAGTAATCCAGACGTTTATAGTACATACCCATATCAACACCGAGGACATTGGCGAGATAGATCGCACGGTTCATGCTTCCTTCGTCCGGGCTGATCGTCATGAAATGATCCTTATCGATATGGAGTCCCTTTTCATTATTAAGAAGAGCCTTGATGAACTGGTAGGATGGCTGTACAGTCTCAAAACCATGAAGAGGAGTCGCATTCTGTACACGGGAATCATGTGCATCAAAGGTGATGATATTTTCAACACCCATATCGATCAGCTCATGAAGTGCATTGGCACAGTCAAGAGACTCTCTTCCGACACGTTTGTCCTGGCGGCTCTCATAGAGATATGGCATGATCACGTTGACTCTGCGGGCTTTTCCGCCTACAGCGGCGATAACACGCTTCATATCCTGGAAGTGATCATCCGGGGACATAAGATTCGTGTAAGGTCCGATCGGATAGGATAAGCTGTAATTTGTCACATCTACCATTACGTAGATATCATCACCGCGGACAGATTCGTTGATGGTACATTTACCCTCACCGGAGCCGAAACGTGGAGTCTTGGCTTCAATAATGTAAGAATCGCGCTTGTATCCCTCGAATGCAAAGGAGTCCATTCCAGGATACTGTCTTTCGGCACGCCATTTGACCAGCCAGTCATTCACCTTCGCGCCTAATGAGCTGCAGCTCTGAAGGGGAATCAGTCCAAGTCTTCCTACCGGGAGTGTGGAAAAATCTTTTGTATTTACCTGTGCCATTTTAATTTCCTCCTAAAAATATTTTCTGTATACGGATGTCCTTCCCGATCAACGATATCATCTGATAGTTGCTGGCAATTCGGGAAAATGTTCTCTCGGAATAGGTATCCGAGAAATTTTTGAGCGTCAGATTCGTGGAAATGATCGTGGATTTCCTGCGCATGATCCGCTCATTGAGACAGAGAAAAAGCTGTGAAGATACGAAACTGTTGGTAAGCTCCGTTCCCAGGTCATCAATGATCAGAAGATCACAATCATAGATCAGTTCCTCGTCTGTGCCGGTATCTTTTCGGGAAAAAGAATTCGCAGCCATCATATCAAAAAGATCGTAGGCTGAAAAGTACAGAACACAGTGGGTGGATCTGAGAAGCTCCCGTGCGATGCAGTGTGAAAGAAAGGTTTTTCCCACACCGGTATCACCATATAAAAACAGGTTTTCAAATTTATGGTCGAAGTTCTGCACAAAGCGTTGTGCAGTATCATAGGCCCGTCTGGCTGTTTCCAGGGCAGACAGTCCCGTGGCTTCGTTTTTTATTGTAGCAGAATAATAGTCAAATGAAAAGCTGTCAAAATTCTCTTTTTCGAGAATTTCATTCAGATTGGACTGTGCATAAAGCAGCTCGATCTCAGCTTTTTTAAAACAGGTGCATTTCCGGCTGCCGATATAGCCGGTATCCTGGCAGTCAGGGCAGGTGTAAGGCATCTCCAGATAGTCTCCGGGAAAGCCGTTTGCAACAAGAAGGGTGATCCGTTCATCGGAAAGCTCCTGAATGGCTGCCTTCAGATCTGAAGTTCCCTTTTCTTCGCCGTTTAAAAGACGTCGGACTTTGTCGGCACTTAAAGTTGCCACCTCGTCATCGATCTCTTTCAGACGGGGAATCTTTCCGTAGGCTTCGGCTGTGTGTTCCTCCAGAATGCGGTGATTCTGTGCCTGCCGGCGGCTGTATTCTCTCATTATAGTATCATATTGAAAATTCTGTAAAGGCATAAAGCGCTCCTTCCAGTTTCTGTTACTGATTATTTAAAAGACGTTTCTCATATTCCGCAAAATCATAATCACGCTGGTGGAAATTATTGAAGCGGTTGCTATTCTGAGGCTGGGTCTGGGGTTGCTTCTTCCTGGAAACAGATTTCTCAAGCTGGCGTTTTTTGTGTGCGGCATCCAGAAGCCGGATATCCTCCAGCGTATGTACGTTTTTCTTTTTCCAGCCGGAGAGGATCTTATCCGCATACTGGAAACTGGGCTGTCCGGTGGAAAGGACAGTACGGCTGCAGGCTTCCTGGATCAGCTCCAGATCAAAACCGTAGGTCTTGCGCCAGGTATCAATGTAAGTGATCTCGTTATCAACAGGGTTGCGGCCGCTGATCCCCATAGCCTTCAGGATCGTGTAATAATCCTTGGAAAAACGGGAGCTGGCATCCCGTGCCATCTCGACGGTGGTGATGCCGTCTTTTGCCCAGGCGAGTGCAACTGTTTCAATATAACGCATACTCTTGCGGCCTCTGGAAACACAGTATTCCACCAGATATTCGATGAGATCCGCAGACATATGGAGCTCATCATAGAAAAAAAGGATCTTCTGCATTTCTGTAGGCGTCAGTGTTTTGGTCAGATACTGCTCTGTGATATAGAGAAGCTGACTGATCTCTTCGTTTTGCTTAAGTTCTCTGATCCGGTCAGGAGTGAGACTGAGAATGTAATCAGCGGAGCTCGGGACTCCCGGATCCGTGTTTCCGGAAGCGGAAGCAGAATTGCCGGAACCGGTGAAAGTATCCATGGAAGCGCTGCTCTCTCTATGACCGGTATCAGCAAAAGGTTCCAGCAAAGTGATCCCGGAAAGCTTCTGCTCTGCAGTATAGGCTAATGCGATCAGTTTCTCACCTTCCCAGTATTTCAGTGCACGGGAAATATCTCTTTCCGTGCAGAAAAGGCTGTCTGCCATATGCTCCAGGCTGAAAGAAGAAGGAGTGGCAGATACCATCCGGAGAAGGTAGATATATACCTTTACGAACTCCCCGTTGGCACGAGGCATGAAATTGTCAATAAAGCGATTGGAAAGAATCGTTACCCCCAGTTCAGAGGAATTCTGAAGTGAAATCAGGCTCATGATCAGCAGCTCCCTTTCTAAAATACGGCAGATATTTCAGGCGATATCCCAAAGTCCGCCATGCTAAAAAGGATTATAGCACAACCGCTTTTACTTGAGAATAGTCTATTTTCACAGAAGTTGTGCACCAATTTCCATGTGGAAAATGTGGATAGTGTGGAAAACTTTGAGGATAACATTATCAGCAACTAATAAAAACCTTAATTTTGTAAGAAAAATGCGGTATTTGTTGGATTTGGCTGTTGAATTATGTCAAGTAGGTTATACACAAAAAAATCCACATGCCAGGCACGTCTGAAATGTGCATAAGCATGTGGATAATGTGGATAATTATTTTCCGAGAAGGTGTTCTCCAATGTTTACAACGTCTCCGGCGCCCATAGTTATCAACAGATCACCATGTGCACAACTTTTTAAGAGGAAGCTCTCGATCTCATCAAAAGTCGGGAAATATTCGCAGGGGGTTCCAAGTTCCTGGATCTGTTTCTGGAGATCCTGGGAAGAAATACCAAGATTGTCTGTTTCTCGTGCGGCATAAATATCAGCCAGTACAACATGATCGGCCAGAGTCAGTGCTTTTGCAAATTCCGGAAGAAGAGCTTTGGTACGTGTGTAGGTATGAGGCTGGAATACACACCATACCTTCTGATGCGGATAATTCTTTGCAGCATGAAGGGTTGCCTCGATCTCGGTTGGATGATGAGCGTAATCATCAATGATGGTGACACCGCCGATCTCGCCTTTATACTGGAAACGACGGTCTGTACCGGTAAAGCTTCCGAGACCTTTGACGATCACATCATCCGGAAGGTCCAGAAGGCGTCCTATGGCAATAGCAGCCAGCGCATTGGATACATTGTGGATGCCCGGTACACGAAGGTAATAGCTGCCGATCTTTTTGCCCCGGAAGAGAACGGAGAAGGAAGGATGTCCGTATTTATCCCAGGTAATGTCTGCCGCGGTGTAATCGGCATCGTGCTCCAGACCATAGGTAAGAACATTGCATGGAAGCTCCCGGGTGATCGTCTCATACTTCGGTGTGTCGGCGTTGATGATCAGAGTACCGTCAGCAGGGAGAAGCTCTGCAAATTTCCGGAAGGAATGGCGGATGTCATCGATGTCCTTGAAGAAATCCAGATGATCGGCATCCATGTTCAGGATCACACTGATCTTAGGGAAGAAGCTTAAAAAGCTGTTGGTGTATTCGCATGCCTCTGTGATAAAGGTCTCAGAATTTCCAACGCGGATATTTCCGTGGATAGCAGGAAGGATTCCGCCAACACTGATGGTAGGATCACAGTCGCCCTCAAGAAGGATATGAGAAACCATGGAAGTAGTAGTGGTTTTTCCGTGGGTTCCGGAAATTGCGATCGGTGTATCGTAGTTCCGCATGATCTGTCCCAGAAGCTCTGCACGGGTGAGCATTGGAAGCCCTTTTTCTTTCACACAGGCAAATTCCGGGTTGTCCGGGTGGATCGCTGCTGTATAGACAACCACATCTACATCATCCTTGATGTTGGAAGCACGCTGTCCGTAATAGATCACAGCGCCACGTTCTTCCAGTGTGCGGGTCAGCGGGCTGGATTTGGCATCGGAACCGGAAATCCGGAAATTTTCTTCCAGAAGGATCTCGGCAAGGCCGCTCATGCTGATGCCTCCGATTCCGATGAAATGAATATGGAGCGGTTTATGAAAGTCTATCTGATACATAATAATCTCCTTATATATATGTTATTTTCGTAGCTCTTTTGTCTGTTTTATTATAACGCCAACAGAAACAATTGAAAAGTGGTTCTTTTGGCTAAAAAAGCGGTTTTTTCCGGAATATAAAAGTAACCAGAAAATAACATCGAAAAATGTTGAAAATTACCAGAGGAATGAAAAAAATGATGAGTCTTACCAATTTATAATATACAATAGCGATAAAAAAAGTAAAATACAGCTAAAATAATTGTAAAAAATGTTCACTAACACAGTAAAGTATGCTATAATGGAATAATCATAACATACAAGAGGTGATCGCATGATTAAGAAAGAGATGATTGCCATGCTCTTGGCCGGTGGGCAAGGCAGCAGGTTAGGAGTTTTGACAGAAAAGGTTGCAAAGCCGGCAGTCGCTTTTGGTGGTAAATATCGTATCATCGATTTTCCACTGAGCAATTGTATTAACTCGGGAATTGACACGGTGGGTGTGCTGACACAGTACCAGCCTCTCCGCCTGAATACACATATCGGTATCGGTATTCCGTGGGATCTTGACCGCAATGAAGGCGGTGTCACAGTCCTTCCTCCGTATGAGAAGAGCACAAGCAGTGAATGGTACACAGGAACTGCCAATGCGATCTATCAGAATCTGGCTTATATGGAGCAGTATAACCCGGATTATGTACTGATCCTTTCCGGTGATCATATCTATAAGATGGATTACGAAGTGATGCTGGATTTCCACAAGGCGAACAAGGCAGATATTACAATTGCGTGTATGCCGGTTCCCATTGAGGAAGCCAGCCGTTTTGGTATTATGGTTACTGATGAGAGCAGCCGTATTACTGAGTTTGAGGAGAAACCGGAGCATCCAAGCAGCAATCTTGCATCCATGGGTATCTATATTTTCTCATGGCCGGTTCTTAAGGAAGCACTGATCGCCCTGAAGGATCAGAATGGCTGCGACTTCGGTAAACATATCCTTCCGTACTGTAAAGAGAAAGGACAGCGCCTTTTTGCTTACGAGTACAACGGCTATTGGAAAGATGTAGGAACTCTTGGTTCTTACTGGGAAGCAAATATGGAGCTGATCGATATCATTCCGGAGTTTAATCTTTATGAGGAATTCTGGAGGATATACACCAAGGGAGATGTGATCCCGCCACAGTATATTTCCGCAGATGCAGTTGTGGACAAGTGTATCATCGGTGAGGGAACAGAAATCTATGGTGAAGTACATAATTCAGTGATCGGTCCGAATGTTATCATCGGCAAGGGCAGTGTGATACGTGATTCTATTATCATGAAGAATACAGCAGTTGGTGAGAATGTTGTTATGGATAAAGCTATCGTGGCAGAAGATGTTGTCATCGGAAATAATGTTGTGATCGGATGCGGCGAGGAAGTACCGAATGTTCTGAAACCGGCTGTATATTCCTTTGGACTTGTGGCTATCGGCGAAAACAGCGTGATTCCGGACAGTGTCAAAATCGGTAAGAATACCGCTATCGCCGGTGTTACAACAAAAGAAGACTACCCTGACGGAGAACTGGCAGCCGGCCAGGTAATTGCAGCAAAGGACGGTGGGAAAGAATGAGAGCGATAGGTATTATTTTGGCAGGCGGTAATAATAACCGCATGAGAGAATTATCAAACAAAAGAGCAATCGCGGCAATGCCTATTGCAGGAAGTTACCGCGCGATCGACTTTGCCCTCAGCAACATGGCAAATTCACATATCCAGAAGGTTGCTGTGCTGACACAGTATAATGCCCGTTCCCTTAACGAGCATTTGAGTTCATCCAAATGGTGGGATTTCGGAAGAAAACAGGGAGGACTTTATGTCTTTACTCCAACCATTACCAGAGACAACAGCTTATGGTATCAGGGTACTGCAGATGCTATCTATCAGAACCTGAGCTTTTTAAAGAACAGTCATGAACCCTATGTGGTGATCGCTTCCGGTGATGGAATCTACAAGCTGGATTACAATAAAGTCCTGGAGTATCATATCGCAAAGCGGGCAGATGTTACCGTTGTATGTACTACATGCAAGGATCAGAGCCAGGTTGAAAGATTTGGTGTTCTCCGCATGAATGAGGACTGTCGGATCGAGGAATTTGAAGAGAAACCGATCGTTTCCTCCTATAATACAGTATCTACTGGTATCTATGTCATCCGAAGAAGGCAGCTGATTGAACTGATCGAGCGTGCTGCCCAGGAAGGAAGGCATGATTTTGTAAATGATATTCTTATCCGTTACAAAAATCTGAAGAGGATTTACGGATATAAGATCGATAACTACTGGAATAATATCTCTACTGCAGAGGCTTATTATCAGACAAACATGGATTTCCTGAAACCGGAAATCAGGAACTATTTCTTCAAACAGGAGCCGGCGATCAAGACCAAGATCGCAGATGTACCTCCTGCTAAGTACAATCCGGGTGCAACTGTGAAGAACAGTCTGGTATCCAGCGGATGTATCATCAACGGAACCGTGGAGAACTCTGTTCTGTTCCGTGATGTATTTGTAGGAAATAACTGTGTGATCAAAAACTCTGTGATCCTTAATGACGTATATCTTGGAGATAATACGCATATTGAGAATTGCATTGTTGAGAGCCGGGATACCATCCGGGCGAATTCATATTACAGCGGCGAAGAAGGAGAAGTGAAGATCGTCGTAGAGAAAAACGAACGCTACGTATTATAAATGCGGAAGATCAGATTTCCGCAGATACGGTTAGCGAAATGAAAGGGGCAAGTAGCAATGAATATTACAGATGTACGTGTGAGGAAGGTAGCGAAAGAAGGGAAAATGAAGGCCGTTGTGTCTGTCACAATAGATGATGAGTTTGTGGTACATGACATCAAAGTGATCGAAGGCGAGAAGGGGCTGTTCATCGCAATGCCAAGCCGTAAGGCAAGCGACGGTGAATATCGTGACATCGCTCATCCGATCAATTCAGCAACGAGAGAGCAGATCCAGACGATCATCCTGGACAAGTATCAGGAAGTAATGGCTGAGGAAGCTGAGAATGAGGTTCTTATGGAGGCTGCGGAGTAAGAGAAGCAGCTTCAGGGGGGATTACATCAGAGAAGTATTCTCGTAGCTGATGATTTTTGAATTGGAACAGCATAGAATAAAAACTGCCGTTTTACAGATAAATCTGTGAGAGGGCAGTTTTTTCATGCTCCGGAAAACAAAAAAACGCTTTCCAGTTCATAAATATTTAAATTATTACGTATTTGTTACAAAAATAAAATAAAATTATTGCTTTTTATGAAAAATGTGTTATACTAGAACCCATGAAAGGACGAAAGGTGTTTATATGAAGAATAGAAAAGTTTTCACATTACTGCTTACGGGTATGCTCGCTCTTTCCATGGGAAACCCCGTATATGCATCAGGTACAGACGCTGCGATCGCAGAGGCACAGGCGGAGAAACAGGCCGCTGAAGAGGGTCTTGCACAGGTACAGAGCAGCATCGGCACACTGGAGAGCAAGAAGCAGGAGCTGGAGAGCTATCTGGCTGATTTAAACGCACAGTATGAGGATCTTACCAACAGCATTTCTGAGCTTAGTATCCAGGCTGCTGAGAAGGAAGATGAATTAAATAAAGTAAAAAAAGAACTGAAAAAAGCGAAGAAGGCATCTGCAGATCAGTATGAATCCATGAAGCTTCGAATCGCATATATGTATGAGAATGCCGGGACTTCCGCACTGGAGACACTGCTTTCTTCCGAGAGCCTTGCAGAATTCCTCAATCGCGCGGAGAATGCGATCCAGATTTCTACATACGACAGAGACATGCTGGATAAATATGTGAGTCTTCAGAAGAATATCCAGGAGAATGAGAAAAAGGTTGAAACGGAGTCCGCAGAGATCGATGAACTGATGACGGAGCGTGCAGCCAAGCAGCAGGAAGTGCAGTCCATGGCTTCCAGCACAAGCGATGATATTAACTCTTATGTAAACCAGATCAGCGCCAGCCAGGAAGAGGCTCAGCAGCTGATGGCAGATATCAGTAATGCAGACAGCAGTATTACCGCTCTGGTACAGCAGGCAGAGGCGGAGAAGGCTGCAGAAGAGAAAGCTAAGGCTGAAGCGGCAGCAGAGGCTGAGAGACAGGCAGCAGAGGCTGCAGCCCGGGAAGAGGCCGATCAGGATAACGAGGGCAGTGAAGAGGCTGATTCTGACGATGATTACGGCTATGATCCGGAGGAGGATACAACTGAGTCTTCCAGCAGCTCTACAAGTACAGACATTGTTGTAGAGGAGGAAGAGGAAGCAGATGATGTACAGTCCGGAAGTTCCGAAGATGTTTCCGAGGACAGCTCCCAGGAGGAGGTTTCCAATGATGAGACAGCTTCCGAGGAGACGGAAGATGCCTCTGCGGATACGTCTGATTCCGGTTCTTCCAGTCAGGGAACATATCTTGGAAACTTTACACTGACCGCATACTGCAACTGTGCACAGTGCTGCGGTACAGCCGGTAATCTTACCGCCAGCGGAACAGTTCCGACAGCAGGACGTACCGTTGCTATGGCAGGTGTTCCGTTTGGTACCAAGCTTCTGATCAACGGCACTGTTTATACGGTAGAGGATCTGGGAACTCCTTACGGACATGTGGATATCTACTGTGGAAGCCATTCTGAGGCATTAAGCTTCGGACTTCAGTCAGCAGATGTATATCAGGTGGGCTGATCCGGAAGACTATCAGGAAAAATCAACAATAAATAAGCACAGCGCTGCATGATCACAGGAAGATCTTTGCAGCGCTGTTTTGCGTGATACAGATATGTTTCTATGAAAAACATCCGGAAAATACGACGTGTGGAAATTACGCTGTTTCCGATGATACGGAAATTTTACAGATACGGCGTACCCGGGATCTCCGGATAGGTTCCCATACCGATGAGAAGCTCAAGACCTGTCTGACGGCCTTCCAGTACAGCAGCTTTTACAGCACTGGCATCACCGGAGATGGCGATGATCACTTCGTTGGAATGACTGGTACCGATATTCGGAGTCATATATTGTGTAATTGATACTGCTGCGGATTTCACGGCATTATCTGCCATCACAAGACCGATAGCAGCCGGAGAACCTGCCATGAAACCAAATGCTTCACCCAGAGGTGTGCCGAAGGCTTTATGGATAGCAGGACCTGCACTTGCGGAAAAAGCAAACTCCAGGTGGCCGGATTCGCTGATGTAGACCTCACCTGCATATTTGTTAGTCAGTTCCAGAGCCAGAGAAATGGCGTGACGCACGTCGGATACATCATTTCCGCCAAGGACGATATAGTTTCCGTGACCGCCCCAGCCCTTGGTATCTCTTGGAAGTTCAATGGAAAGGACTTCTGTATTTGTGGCTTTTACTGCATCGTCAATAGCTGTGATCTGGCCGGCAGCGCCTGTTCGGGAACTGAAAAGCCCCAGACAGTGGTATTGGGTACCTACGTTCATCTCTTTAAGCAGAGAATCATCAACTCCGGAGATCACGAGTCCGATTGTGTCAAGAACTGCGGTCCCTACAAATTCGGTCCGTGTGCAGTTGGTGCTGATGTTATGAATATCGTGTATATCCATGTGGAAAAATCCCCCTTTTGCTGAAAACTCATTGGTTTCAGTATAGCATCAGAGGGAGAAATTTGAAAGTGAAAATTGGCAATATCATTTACAAATGACAGGTTTGCGTATAGCAGACGGTATTATAAAAAAACGTAAACTTAAAAATGTAATTGAGTTGACAATCAAATCCTGTTATGTTAAATTGTTAACAGCAAAAGAGCGGATATCATTTATAAAGGACAGGAATGATCTTCCGCCAGGAAAAGCAGAAAAGGAAAGAGAGGATACAGATTATTATGACAACAGTGGCAGCAGGCAGAAGCAAGACGTATGATCTTGTTTACATTGCAGTTTTTGCGGTAGTGATGGCAGTTTGCTCATGGATTTCCATTCCGGCGCAGGTACCGTTTACCCTGCAGACATTCGGAGTATTCATGGCAGTAGGCGTACTTGGAGGTAAAAGAGGAACGATGGCAGTTCTGGTTTACGTTCTTCTTGGAGCAGTAGGAGTTCCGGTTTTTGCGGGATTTTCCGGAGGCATTGGAGCTCTTCTCGGAAATGCAGGTGGATATATCGTTGGATTTATCTTTTCAGCACTTGTTATGTGGGCAATTGAGCGCATTTTTGGCAGAAAACCGGTCGTTCAGATCATTTCCATGGTCGTTGGACTGATCGTATGCTATGCCTTTGGAACCGTATGGTTTATGTTTGCTTATACAAGAAGCACAGGTCCGGTAGGTCTTATGGCAGTTCTTGGCTGGTGTGTATTCCCGTTTATCATTCCGGATCTTATCAAGATCGCACTGGCTTATGTTTTATCAGGAAAGGTACGTAAATATGCAAGATAAAAGCAGTGCTGCGGCATATGCTTCTGATGAGGGCACAGAGGAAATGGTCATTCCGCTGCGCCCTCATCATGGTATGTGCCTGGCGTATTTTAAGGGGGAAGGCTACAGTAACGGTTTTACTGCACATATGGCCGAGATGCTGAAGATTTTTCTGGAGGGAAAGAAAATAAGGCTTCATGTGGATACGGATGAGATTTGCTCTGCCTGTCCGAATAATCGGGGCGGACATTGCGAAGCCGGAGATAAAGTGGCAGAGTATGACAATGCAGTGCTGGAGAGATGTGGCCTGAAAGCCGGACAGACATTGTACTTCAGCGAATTTACAAAAAAAGTCCAGGAAAAAATCCTTGCGATGGATAAACGTAAGGAAATCTGTGGAAACTGCCAGTGGAACAGTATCTGCGAAGAACAGAAGAGCCGCTGGGCATAAAAGAAAGAAAAAATATAGAAATATAAAAAGTATATGATCTGAGAATGCCGGAGGAAATGGCAATGTCTGTTGCATTTCCTGGAATGATGTCTTGGAATATATACTTTTTTTATTTTAAATTATCAGATAATAATGCAAAAATATTTTGAAAACAATTTTTAGTTGAGAAAAAAATAACAATAACCGTGAGGCTTTTTTGCCAGATATGTATAGACAAATAATTCCGGTATTGATAAAATAACGATATGTTAGTTTGAACAAACTAAAGCGTGCTTGACAGAGCACTTCTGCAGAAGCTGACATATGTTGAATATCCTGCAGAAGAAATTTCAATTAACCAGAGCAGCTGTAAGGTCATGATCTGGTATAAAGTCGTGCAATATAAAAGACACAGAGGAGGACAGGTATGCATAAGTGGAAGCTTTTTAAGAAGTCAGCTGCACTCGTTCTGAGCTCAGCGGTGATCGCGTCAGGAGTGCCGGTAACGGCAATGGCGTCTGAGGCGGAAGTTTTTAGTGACGTGTCAGGAGAAACACAAGGAGAGACAGCACAGGAAGAAGGAGAGAACGAGGATCAGGAGTCTGTTTCCCAGGATCAGCCGGAAGTTGGTGAAGCTGATATTCAGTCGGAAGAGCCAGAAGAAAGTGATGCAGAAGCTATTCAGGAAGAAGTAGCAGAAATTTCAGCAGAAGAGATTCAACAGGAAGAGGAAGAGCAGATTCAGGAGGATACAAAAGAGGTATTCGGTGATGGAGAAGCATTTATGGCAGAAGCAGGCGAGGTCCTTCAGGATGCTTCTGAGATCACTGTTGCAGGAGTGAAATATCTCTGGTCCATGCAGCCGGCAGAGGGATATACACAGATAGGTACAACAGGCGTTTATGTAAAAGCGGCAGACGGGCAGACAGCTCTGACCGGAAAGCTGTACGGAACGACAACCTTAAGTTATTCGGAATTTTATGCCGGCGATACCACTCAGGAGAGCTATGACGCTATCACTTCGGCAACAACGAGTAAAAATCAGATTTTTACCAATGAGGACAGCACAGAAGTAACCTCTTCAGGATATCAGATCCAGGGTGTGAAGAATGTAAGTGTTGCAGTGGACGCAGAAACTTATGTAGATGCACAGGTGCTGAAAGCTGCTTCCAAGCTTCCGAAAAAGGGTGTCTATACAGAGGCAGCAGATATTACGCTGAATGAAGCACCGTCACAGGAAACAGGACAGTATAAAACACTGAATACAGACGGAACATACAGTGCAACAAAATTCGATGTAAAGGCAACGGTCACAGATGCATCTGCCCAGATCCAGGCACCGTCGATCTGGGGCGATTACATGCTGGTGGTAAAAGAAGTCGGCACAAAATATCTTCGCAATTCCAGACAGGGTGATTTTGCCGTAGGTGGAAATACACTGGGAGTAATCCTTGAAACTGCCAGCGGTAAGAAGGTAGGACTTCGTCATACCTATGAAATCTGGGTACAGCCTTACGAACTTGCATTTTCAGCAGGATCCGGGCTTATCGGGGAAAAAATATCAAAGGTGACTTATATTACCCCGGACGGCTCCTATGTATATGAGTTTGGAGACAAAGCTCCTCTTGTAAAAAAACAGCCTGAAGCAGGAATGAAAGTACAGGCGGCTTTTGTAAAAGAAAATACAACCCAGGTTAAAGTTGATGACCTTGACAAATATGAAAACCCTAAGGTTTCCGTATACTACACAACAGGAAGCGGTCATGGTAAAAAAACAACATATGTTGTAGATCATGCAGTGGCAGAGAACGGGGTGGTAACCTTTGACAGCAGTGTAGCCAGGGCCGGGGATGAGATCTACACGGTTATGATCTCAAGCGACAATTATGTGGATATGACAAAAAATATCACACTGACAGGCCAGCCGATCACGGTTTCCAATGTCTCCTATTACTGGGTAAAGGGAGCAGTGGATGGATATACACAGATTCCGGGAACGGATATTTATTATAAGGCGGCAAATGGACATCAGGCACTGACAGGAACACTTTACGGTACTGCATCTCTGTCATACGAGGAATTTTATGCAGGAGATGCAACGAGCCGTAAATATGATTCCGTTACATCTGCCACAACCAGAAAAAGCACTGCTTTCGGAAATGCAGATGTTCAGAATCTGACAGAAAATGGATATGAGATCGCAGGAGTAAAAAAGGTTAGTGTAGCTACAGATGCAAAAACGTATGTAGAGGCGCGGATCCTTTCAGAAGCGGGAGAACTTCCGGAAAGCGGAGCATATATAGAAGCAGCAGGGATCACCCTTGGACGTACTCCGACGGTAGAGCCTGGGCAGTATAAAACATTGAATGCAGATGGAACATACAGTGCTACAAAATTTAATGTAAAGGCAACTGTGACAGATGCGGAGGCAACACTCAATACATCTTCTCGTTGGGGAGATTATGAGATCAAAGTAAAAGAAACCAGCACAAAATATCTCCGCGACACAAAGAGTGATGCTGGTTTTGCAGTTAACTCCGGGATCCAGGGAATGATCCTGGAAACAACAGATGGCGGAAAATATGGTATGCGTCATATGAACGAGATGTGGGTGAAGGTATATAAGGCTGCGTTTGCAAAAGATGCAGGTCTTGAAGGAAAAACCGTAAACAGGATCACGTATATTATGTCAGACGGTGCGTATGTATATGAATTTGCAGATGGTATTTATATCAAACCGCAGGCAACAGAAGAGATGGATGTTTCTCCGGAATTTACGGACAGCACCCATGTAAAGCTTGCAAATCTTGATAAATACAAAAATCCGAAGGTATCTGTTTTCTATACAACAGGTGTCGGACATGATTCACAGACAACATATCTTGTACAGGATGGTGTAGCCGCAGATGGAGTGGTTGCTTTGGATTCTACTGTAGCGAGACCGGAAAATGAAACCTATACAGTAAGAGTCTCCAGTGATGATCACGCGGATGTTTCTGTTCAGCTGGTGTATGGAACAATTGCTTTTAAAGAAAATTCAGGAGTTCTTTATGTCGGAAGCTCCAGACAGCTTGAAGCAACAGGCGAAAATTGCAAGGATGTAACATACGCTTCCGATAATGAAACGGTTGCATCTGTAGACGAGAACGGAAAAGTAACTGCAAAAGCAGCAGGAACAGCCGTGATCACAGCAACATCTGCTGCAGGAAAAACTGCACAGTACAAGCTTACTGTAAAAACGCCATCTGTAAAAATAAATGTATCATCGAAAACGCTTTATGTAAAAGGATCTCCAGCTACGGTGACGCTGAAAGCAACGACCGCAGGTGTTACCGGAAAAGTAACCTATACAAGCAGCAAACCATCTGTTGCAGCTGTAGCCGCAAATGGAAAGGTAACTGCAAAGGCGGCAGGAACAGCTGTGATCACAGCGAAATGCGGAAATTATAAAGCAACCTGCAAAATTACAGTTAAGAAGCCGTCTGTAAAAGCTTCGGCTTCAGCGAAAACTGTATTTGTGGGTGGAACAAGCCAGATCACAGTGAAAAAAACAGGCGTTAGCGGAAAAGTTACTTATACAAGCAGTAATAAATCCGTTGCAGTGGTAAGCGCAGGCGGAAAAGTAACAGCAAAAAAAGCAGGAACAGCTACAATTACAGTAAAATGCGGAAGCTACAAAGCAACCTGCAAGATCACAGTGAAAAAAGGCAGCCTGAAGATCACATCCAAAACAGCTGTAAGTGTAAAAGCAAAGAAAACAACAGCCATCAAGGCAGCAGCCACTTCAAAGGCAAAGATCACCTACAGAAGCAGCAACACAAAAGTTGCTACTGTAAGCAGCAAAGGTGTTGTTAAAGGTGTGAAAAAAGGAAAAGCTGTTATCTATGTAAGCAGCAACGGAATCACAAAAAAGGTAACAGTTACAGTGAAATAAGCATATATTTCACCTGAATATACTTGATATGTTATAAAGAACCTTTCCCAAAACTGCTTCGGGTCTGCGAAAATGCACGCCCGAAGCAGGAAAAAAGAAAAAATTCGATTTTTTTGAAAAATTTTAATTTTTTCTATTGACAAAGTAAAGAAACTCTAATATAATAGCTCTTGCAGTTGAGCAATACATAAACAACTGAAACAGAATAACGAAGCGTGGCTCAGTTTGGTAGAGCGCTGCGTTCGGGACGCAGAGGTCGCAGGTTCAAATCCTGTCGCTTCGACTAACAGCTTGAGAATCCCTTGGTTGAGGGATTCTTTTTTTGTTTGTGAAAAATGAAGGAACGTATGTTTGTGTTACCTTGTGTTACCTCAATGAGAAAAGAAAGGAGAATCTTCTACATTTGCCAGGAAAAAAATAAAGATAAAGGTAATACATGGGAAAAGGTAAAGAAAAGCGAGAAATAAAATATAGATTAAGAGAAAGCCTTTGGTGAATGTCCCGAGCGTGGATCGCCAGGGGGTTTTTATATTTACAGATGAAAATATTCTTGAATGCTTTGAATAGTAGTGCTATAATACAAACATAAAGAACAACCGCCCACAAGGGGTTGCCCTTATAAGAGAAGATTAGAAAATCCCACCCTGTACTCGGCCAAAGTTTTTGGGTGGTTTTTCTATGTAAAGAATTACTTACAAAACGTTAATACGAACGTAAGCAATGCTAGAATGAACATGCCAAAAGCCATAAGATCTTTGAAGTCAAAATGGTTGTCGTTCATCAGCACCACCTCCATCCTTTTTGGACTAGAGGTCAGCCACCCTGTAACACGATTGTTCCTGTACAGTGTAGCATATACGGAGAACCCTGACAAGCGCAAAATGTTCTAAGATAGTAATGCTTTTTTGACAAAAGCGAAAATTTTCCGCATATTTTAATTTCGCACCTGTCTGTTGATATTCTGTGTTGATGTACCGATTCTGGTATAGCCGTATTTTTCGACTAACAGCTTGAGAATCCCTTGGTTGAGGGATTCTTTTTTTGCGTTTGTACATCCTGGAGCTTTTTCACGTTGATGGAATGATTTCTCTTAAACTTCATATATATTAACGAAACCGAAATACCGGAGGGACGTGCGTTGGCTGGATATCAGCGTTTTGTTGCGTATGTGTACGAGTACCGGAAAGGAAAAAAAGACGGCAGCAGCGGTTATGTGAGGGTGGAGGCCAGAGATAGGAAATGCCGTGTGGAGGTTCATTTGCGCTGTGTTGGACTGGAGCCTGGAAGTCGGTGCAGAGTGTATGGGTTTGTGCGGCGGGAAGGGCTGATGGATGGTATTTTGATCGGAAGCTGTGTTACCGGGCAGGAGCGGATCGAGTGCGCGCTGGAGACGGATACAGGGGATATTGGAGGCATGGGAAAAAGTCTTCAGGAGCTTGGAGGACTGCTTCTGATCTCCGATGCCGGTGGATTCTGGGGAACAGAATGGGATGATCAGCCGATCCGGCCGGAGAATTTCCGCGAGTGGAAGAAAAAAGAAACGGAACCTCGGGAGGAAGCGGAGAAAACAGGAACGGAATATCAGGAGGCAGCGGAGAAAAAAGGCAGAGAGCGGGGAGAAAAGGAAGAAGAAAATCAAAAAGACGGAACCTTGCCAGAAGTGCAGGAATATCAGAAGAAGTCAGACAGGATCATGACGGTAGAGGAAGTTCAGGAGGAGGTATTGAAGGCATCGGAAACCGGAAACTCATATCAGGCTCCCGGTCCGCATCCGCCGGAATCACCGCGACCAGGTCATCCATCACCGCATCCGCCGAAACCACCGCAGCCAGGCCAGCCATCACCGCATCCGCCGGAACCACCGCGGCCAGGTCAGCCATCACCGCATCCGCCGGAACCACCGCGACCTGAGCCATCTCGTCCACTTCCGGGAATACCCTGTGATGATCCGTTTAACGACGGCTATTTCACAGACTGTCGCAAGATCAGACCATCGGACTGCAGTGCCTTATGCAGACAAAACGGCTGCTTCTGCAGCAACCGTTTTGTCATGTACGGATATCAGAATTTCGGCCATCTTCTGCTGTGCAGAAACCATCGGGGACAGTACATACTGGGGGTGCCCGGCGGATACAGCCAGCAGGAACGGTTTATGGCCAATATGTTTGGCTTTCCCTACTTTAAGGAATGTCCGGATATTCATATCCCAGGCGGAAAGGGAGGATACTGGTACTGTTTTATTAACATCTGATCAGAAAAATTTCGGCATCCATGCAGATAAGCAAACAGTTTTGCAAATCCGCAGATCACAGCTCCATACCACGAATTTCTACTACCGGGATCGTCTGAGACAGGATATCCCGGTAGTTTAGCATTTCTTTTTCGGAGCAGGCAGAGAATCCCGGCATCAGAACTCCGTCGGAATCTCGATAAGCCTGGAGATAATAAGCTTTTGCACCGCTTAACCACCGGCTGATCTCCTGAAAATCTTTTTCAGAATGAAGTTCCTTCACAACTGTTGTACGAAATTCATAATCAAGGTGTCCGTCCAGCAGCCATCCGGCAGTTTCCCGGATCCCATCCAGATCAGCATGTACACCGGTGAGCACATGATAGTTGGAAGGACAGGCTTTGATATCCATGGCAACCTTGTTGATCAGGTCAGCTGCTGCGAGATTTTTTACCACGGAGGGGCGGGAACCGTTGGTATCGAGCTTCACATCATAGCCTAGTTCCCTGATCCTGCCGAGAAATTCCGGCAGCTCCGGTGCAAGCGTGGGTTCACCGCCGGAAATGCAGACGCCATCCAGGATCCCCTTTCTTTTTTTCAGAAAAGCCAGGATTTCCTCCTGGGAATATTCAGGCTGGGTATCAGGCTCCATGACAAGAGCTCCGTTCTGGCAGAATGGGCAGCGGAAGTTGCAGCCGCCTAAGAATATGGTACAGGCTACTCTTCCCGGATAATCCAGCAGGGTTGTTTTGTTAAATCCACATATTTTCATAGGAAAATCCCCTTGTTTCTCTTATTTATGATACTACAAGCATACTCTCCCCCGAAAAAAGCCGCAAGCCTTTTTAACAGAATCAAGTAAGTTTCCTGCAAAGTTGCGAAAAGCAATAAGCAGGTTTGGGGGCTTGCTCATGGAAGAAAAAAAACATATAATTTATTCCAATAACAGTCCGATATTACAGATGAAAGGATGTTGACATGGCAAAACATACATTGTTGAGAAAACTGGAAAGCCTGTGGGGAATTCCCATTTTTTATGCAGATGAAGCAGGAGAAAATATCCGGAGTCTTGGGGTTTTTCCCGAAAAACAGAATCCGCTGACTGTATCAGAGGAATTGCGCCGGTCCCTGATCTGCCAGACAAAAGAACAGAATGTACCGACTATTTATAAGGCTTTTGATAAAATTTATTTCTTTTGTGTTCAGAGCGGCCAGGATTTCTATCTGTCAGGTCCGGTATGTGCAGAAGAGCTCAGCTATGTGGAAATACATCAGTTTTATAAGAAATATCACATGTCAATGAAGGAAGAACGCCATCCGGACAAAATGACACTGAACCGAATGTTGAATTTCGTAAGTTTTCTGTATGAGCTTTTGGAGGGAAAGGATATTCAGCCGGACGATCTTATGGAAAAAAATAATCTCATCGAGGAAAAAGAAGCTTGGGAGGAGGGGGAAACAGTTCGCATTGAACTGGACGACTCGGATGCGGCAGCCTACCATCATACATATATGGAAGAACGATATGTACTGGATAGCATACGTGAAGGAAATGTGGAAGAGGTTAATGAACGAGCCACGGCACTTTTGGAAAAAGGAGGGATCCTTTCCAGAAAACATTTTAATCATCAGAGGAATCTGGCTATTGTGACAACTACACTGGCAACAAGAGAAGCTATATCAGGAGGAGTTTCGCCGGCAGATGCATATCGTCTCAGTGATCATTTCATTAATCAGATCGATCAATGCCGGACTATGGAAGAAATGATCGAACTGAACCAAAGATGCTTTTATAAATTTACAAAGCTGGTAGCTGACACCAGAAAAACAAGAAGCTTTTCCAGCTATACAGAGCAGTGCAAGGATTATATTTCCCGGAATTATCACCATAAGATATATCTTGAGGATATCGCAGAGGCTATCGGGATCAGCCCGGGTCACCTTTCCAGAAGCTTCCGGCAGGATACGGGAGAGAAGATCGTGGATTATATCCGGAAATTTCGTGTAGAAAGAGCTGCCAATCTCCTGAAATATTCCGATGCGACCCTGTCAGAGATCAGTGATTATGTATGCTTCAATTCCCAGAGTCATTTTGGCAGTGTATTTAAAGAATATATGAAAATGACTCCCAGGCAGTACCGGGAAAAATATAAGCGTAAGGAATTTTATTCTTGAATAAGTTTATAAAACTATTAGAAATGTGTTGGGAAAATGATAAAAATATCAAAAAAATGATAACGAAAATCAAATAGCTTTGATTATAATATGCTTGTCGTTGAGACATACCTGATTGATCCGCCAGAAACAGGGCGCGCAGAAAAAATTTACATGTTCCTGAGTGGATCGTTAAATCAACATAAAAAAGGTGGAGGAAAAATGCAAAAGTTAAAACACGAACCGGCATATTATGAAACAACAAAGTTTAAATGGAGACAGCGTATCGGTTTTGGTATCAGTGATTATGCTTGTAATCTTGCTTACCTTCTTGCCAATACATATCTTCTCTTTTATTACACAAACTGCGCGGGACTTGCAGCCGGCGCTGTTGGATTTATGTTCGTTGTAACAAAATTCATCGATGCATTCACAGACTATATGGTAGGTGCAATGATCGACCGTACCGATACAAAAATGGGACGTTACCGTCCATGGATGCTTTATGGTGCACCGGTCCTTGCAGTTGGTATGGTTCTTCTGTTTTCCGTTCCGACAGGATGGAGCGCAGGTGCAAAGCTTGCATGGGCATACGTAACTTACGTTATCTTCTCATTTGGCTATACTCTAGTAAATATTCCGATGGCACCGATCGTATCTTCTCTGTCAGCATCCGCAACAGAGCGTACCAAGATTTCTACAACACGTACTGTATTTTCAAACCTTGGATCACTGACATCTTCCCTGTTCGTGCTTCCGATGGTATACTTCTTCTCAGGCTCCAAGGATGCAACTGGTGCAGCATTGGCTACCGGATATCGTAACACAAACATTGTGCTTGGAATCATCGTTATCATCATCATGGCAATCTGTGTATTCTCCATCGTGGAGATCAATCCTCCGACAAAGTCAGCAGGAAAGAGCTCTCTGATCAAGGATATCGGAAGTCTTGTAAAAAATAAATATTACATCATGTTCCTTGGCGAGGTATTTTTCCTCTTCCTTGGATATCTTTCCATGTATGGTGCAATGCAGTACTATTATACTTACATTGTTGGTGATGTAAGCGGAATGTCACTGGCACTTACTTTACTTACCTTGCTTGCAATCCCGACTATGATCCTTGCAGCTTATCTCAATGGTAAGGGAATTGCCAAGATCAAGCTGATCCAGTTTGGAGCGATCGTAGACTGTGTTGGCTTTGCGATTCTGTTTTTTACATCCAATGGAACGATCGCAACAGCATCCCTTGGACTGATCGGACTTGGCTTTGGTTTCCGTTCCAGTATGTTCTTCTCCATGATGCCTGATATCTTTGACTATACAGAGTGGCAGGTAGGAAGAAACCTTGGTGGAACACAGAATGCGATCCAGGGATTTGTAAACAAGGTTTCCTCAGCAGCAGCATCTGCTATCGTATCTGCCCTTCTTGTATGGGGTAACTACGATGCAGCAAAGCTTGATAAGGCAATGGCAGATGGTATCAGCATTGCAAAGGAGTTCCCGCAGACACATACAGCGATCAATTTTGCATTCGGTGGTCTTGCGCTGGTAGCTACAATACTTTCTATCGTTGTGCTGATCCCATATGATCTGGATAAAAAATATCCGCAGATCCGTGCAGAGCTGAACCAGCGGAATAAAGAAAACGCATAAATTTAAATCGAACAAAAAAGAAAAAATAAGGAGCATCGAAAGGTGCTCCTTTCGATTATCAGAACATCTGTTTTATATAAGGAGGAAAATATTATGTGGAATTATGCCTATACAGTACCGGAAAACAAAAAAGTAAGGGTGATCGTACATACAGATTGCAAAAACGAGGCAGATGACCAGTATGCAGTAGCGCATCATCTCATGACACCAAGATTCGACGTAAAAGGCCTTGTTGCGGGTCATTTCTGGAAAAACCCGCAGCAGTACGGCGAGCTTGGTACTGCGCAGGCAAGCTACGATGAGATCATCAAAGTCATGGAGCTTATGGGGCTTAAGAATCAGTATCCGGTAAAGCTGGGTGCACCACGCGCCCTTGAAGATGAGAATACACCTATCGATTCCGAGGGTGCAAGATTCATCATCGAGGAAGCGATGAAGGAGGATAAAAGACCGCTGTACATTGCGTGCCAGGGTGCCATTACAGACGTTGCCTCCGCACTTCTGATGAAACCGGAGATCGCAGAGCGCATGACAGTGATCTGGATCGGCGGAGCAGATTATCCAAAGGGCGGATTTGAGTTCAACCTGATGATGGATATCAACGCTGCAAACGTAGTATTTTCCTCCAAAGTGCCGGTATGGCAGGTGCCGATGAGTCTTTATAAAGTGATGGCTGTTTCTCTTGCAGAGCTTCAGCTGAAGGTACGCCCATGTGGAAAGATCGGAAAATATCTTTTTGAGCAGCTGGTGGATTTCAACCATGTAGCGGCCAAGTATGAAATGGACTGGCCGCAGGGCGAGATCTGGGGACTTGGTGATCAGGGAACCATCGCCGTTCTGATGGAAGAACTGGAAAAAGTAAGCTACGATATGGTATCTGCACCGAGAATCGCAGAGGATATGACATACATCCATGGACAGGACAACCGTGAGATCCGTGTTTACAAATATCTGGATGCAAGACTGACACTGGAAGATTTCTTTGCAAAGCTTGCTCTGAATTTTGGTGACGAGAAATAAAGCTTGAGGTAAAATGAAAATGAAAAATTATCTGGTTTTTGATGCAGGCGGAACATTTACGAAATATGCATTAATGAACGAAAATGCAGAAATTCTTGAAAAAGATAAGGTTCCCACACCGGACTATCATACAAAGACAAAAGAGGACTATTATGCAGTTCTGGACAGTGTTGTGGAGAAATACAAAAACCGCATTGAAGGTATTGCCATCAGCATGCCTGGTATGCTGGACAACAGGAATGGATATTGTGTAACAGCAGGATATCTTGCATATCTTGCAGGAAGTACTGTTGGCACAGAACTTTCCCAGCGTTACGGAATTCCGGTTTCTGTGGAAAATGATGGAAAATGTGCGGCACTTGCCGAGTTCTGGAGAGGAAGTCTTAAGGGCTGTACAAATGGGGCTGTTGTTGTTATTGGAACCGGTGTTGCAGGCGGGATCATCCTCAACGGAAAGCTTTTCCGCGGAAATCATTTTACCGCAGGCGAATACAGCTATATATGCACAGAGGCGAAGGGGCCGGCAGAGCTGGACAACTACTGGGGAATGATCAGTGGTGCGGAAGGACTTGCAAAGACTGTTGCAAAGCATACAGGAGAGGACTGGCAGATTTACGATGGATTGAAGATATTCGGTCTGGCAAATGAAGGTGATGAGAAAGTTCTGGCAGGTCTGAGGGAGTTTACAGATCGTCTTGCAGTACAGATCTATAACCTGAATATTTATCTGGATCTGGACATCATTGCTATCGGCGGAGGCATCAGCCAGCAGCCGCTTCTGCATGAATATCTTCAGAAGAGCCTGGATGAAGTAATGAAGAATATTCCGCTGCGAAAGATAACACCATATGTTCCGGAGCCGAAGATCACAAACTGTCAATTCTACAATGACGCAAATTTAATCGGTGCTTTATATCACTTCATGAACAAATAAGCGGTTATTCCGCTTATTTGTTCATGAGGAAGTAGCGAAGCGGATTCCGAATGTCCGCTTGAGTATATTACATAAGGAGGATTCCAGAATGTCATTTCCAAAGAATTTTTTATGGGGCGGTGCAGTTGCTGCCAATCAGTGCGAGGGTGCATACAATGAAGACGGAAAGGGTTTATGCACACAGGATGTAACACCACACGGAATCGTAGGCCCCAGAACGGAAGAGCCTACACCGGATAACATGAAACTTATCGGAATCGATTTTTATCATCGTTATAAAGAAGATGTGAAATTATTTGCGGAGATGGGCTTCAAAGTATTCCGTACATCCATTGCATGGAGTCGTATTTTCCCTAACGGAGATGAGGAGACACCAAACGAAAAAGGTCTTCAGTTTTATGATGATCTTTTTGACGAATGCCATAAATATGGGATCGAGCCACTGGTAACGATCTCCCACTATGAAACACCGCTTCATCTTGCAAAAACCTACGATGGCTGGGTAAACAGAAAGATGATCGGTTTTTATGAGAGATATGTGAGAACTATTTTTGCAAGATACGGCAAGAAGGTTAAATACTGGCTGACATTTAATGAGATAAACTCTGTTCTCCATGAACCATTCTTAAGCGGTGGTATTTACACAGAAAAGGATAAGCTTTCCAAGCAGGATCTGTATCAGGCTGTTCATCATGAACTGGTCGCAAGTGCACTTGCAACAAAGATCGGACATGAGATGATGCCGGATGCAAAGATCGGCTGCATGATCTTGAGCATGCCGACTTATCCGCTGACCCCATGCCCGGACGATGTGATCAAGACTATGGAGAGTGTTCACAAGAACGATTTCTTCGGTGATGTACATGTCCGCGGATATTATCCGGGATATATGAAACGTTATTTCCGTGAAAATAACATTGAGATCAAATTTGAACCAGGCGATGCGGAAATCCTTAAGAATACAGTAGATTTCGTTTCCTTCAGCTATTACATGAGTATCTGCGAGACAGCAGCCCCAGCTCATGTAAAAGGAAAGGGTAATCTTATGGGCGGTGTTCCGAACCCATATCTGGAAGCATCTGACTGGGGATGGCAGATCGATCCGCAGGGTCTTCGCTATGTGCTGAATTACTACTGGGATCGTTATCAGAAACCGTTATTCATCGTTGAGAACGGACTGGGCGCAGTAGACAAGCTGGTGGAGAAGAATGGCGTTATGACCGTTGAGGATGATTACCGTATTGATTACCTGCAGAAACATCTCCTTCAGGTCGAAGAGGCTGTTGAGGACGGTGTAGATGTTATGGGCTACACCTCCTGGGGCTGCATTGACCTTGTCAGTGCATCTACAGCAGAACTGAAAAAACGCTACGGCTACATCTACGTGGACCGTAACGATGATGGAACAGGTACACTGAATCGTTATAAGAAGAAATCCTTTTACTGGTATAAAGATGTGATCGCTACCAATGGTGAGTCACTTCACAAATAATATGGCTGCCTGACTTTCCGGAAAAAAGTAGATATAATGCATTCATTGACGCAGACAATGGAGTTCGCGAGAGCTTCCGTTGTCTGCGTTTTTTATGTTACAGGAAATTACTCCGTACTGTTCCTGCTGTATGCTAATATCTGTTTTGCAGCAGATTGACATGGAATATCTGAAAAGTTATAATCGAACGTACAGAAGGCTGAGAGCAGTCTTGGTATGAACAGATAGAATCCCGGAGCTTTTTCCGGAATGTGAAGTTACAGGAGGAGTAAAAACGTGACAGATCAGGAACGTTTTATGAAAGAGGCAATCCGCCAGGCAAAAAAGGCCCGTGCATTGGAGGAAGTGCCGATCGGCTGTGTGATCGTGCATGAGGGAAAGATCATAGCCAGAGGCTACAATCGCCGCAATACAGACAAAAATACCTTATCTCATGCAGAGCTTAATGCTATCCGAAAGGCCAGTAAAAAGCTGGGAGACTGGCGTCTGGAGGGCTGCACCATGTATGTAACGCTGGAGCCTTGTCAGATGTGTTCCGGTGCATTGGTACAGTCCAGGATCGATGAGGTGGTGATCGGCTGCATGAACCCGAAAGCAGGCTGTGCCGGATCTGTGATGAATCTTCTTCAGATCGAAGGCTTTAATCATCAGGTAAAGATCACAGAAGGGGTATTGGAAGAGGAATGCTCCGAAATGCTTTCCGCATTTTTCAGGGAACTGCGGGAGAAAAAGAAGCAGGCAAAAATCATGAGAGATTTACTCTTGACAGAATCCTGTGAAAATATCAAAATAAAATCATAAATGGATTTCACTATTACAGACAGAAAATCCATTCAGGCCAAACGAAAGTCGTTGACACAGGAACGACAGAAAATGGAGGAACAAAAAATGGAACTTGAAGCTTTAAGAAAAGACATGATAGCAGCAATGAAGGCCAAGGATAAGGTGACAAAGGAAGCAGTTTCTGCACTGATCGCAGCAGTAAAAAAAGCTGCCATTGATGAGGGATGCCGTGATGACATCAAAGGAGAGCTTGTAGACAAAGTTATCCTGAAAGAGCTGAAAACAGCAAAAGAGCAGATCGATACCTGTCCTGCAGAACGTACAGATCTGAAAGAAGAGTATCAGGCAAGATATGACATCATTGCGAAATACGCTCCGAAGCAGATGGATGAAGCAGAGATCAAGGCTTATATCGAGGAAAAATTTGCAGATGTTCTGGCAACAGGAAATAAAGGCCAGATCATGAAGGCAGTTATGGGAGATCTGAAGGGAAAGGCAGACGGCAAGCTGATCAATCAGGTAGTTGCCGGATATTGTAAATAACGCAATATATGTATACAGGAAAACGTCGGGAGCATTCGGAACAGCTTCCCGGCGTTTTTTTGCAGGGGCAGGTAAAGAGTAAATGCATAAAAAAATCCCGCCGGATCAGTCATAAATGACGAACCCGGCGGGAATGCTGTTTATATAGAGATCATATATTATAACCTTTTTTACGCGCGCCGCACCTCGGAATGGTCTCACAGACGTTACCTTTACAGTTAACTCAGCCCAGGCACCCTCACGGCACACAAGAGCTTCTGCTTAGTGCTGCTGCATTCCTGCCCTGACACGGTTCACAGATTCCTGTTGCGTAAGACCCAGACGTCAACGCCACTTATAAAGGGCTGCTCTGCAAGATACAAGCCTCAGATTGGCATCACCCCTGCTGTAGCGGATTGCAGGTACAGGGCACCGCTATCTCCCCGGCTGCGCGGAATTTAATTATAGACTCTTATGAATGATTTGTCAAGATGCGCCAGATCTGTTTTTATAAAAAGGAGCCCCCGGATATTTCACGTATTCAGTTTTTGATTTCAGCATAAAGGCGCAGGTTTTAAAACAGGGATATCAGCTGAGAAGACTGAGGTGGCAGTTCTGAATACCGCCGTTTTTGGTGTTGCGAAGAGTGAAACTGAATTGAAGCTGAGAATGCTCTGTTTAGCCGGAATATTGCTGATCGAGATTTCATCGTATCCCAGGTCCGATCCGGATGTGGGCATATAAATGATCCGGGTTTTTTTGGCTATTGTACACTGCCTGAAAATGCTTTATAATATTATACTGTGTAAAACTCTGTGAAAAGAGAGGATACAGTAGTTGTTCTGCAGAAATACGTCAGGTGGAATATCTGTCTTATATGCAGACAGCAACAAATAAAATGTGCACATAAGAGGGCACAGAATGGAGGACGCTATGATTAAAAGAATCGGTCTGCTTACAAGCGGTGGTGACTGCCAGGCGCTGAACGCAACTATGAGAGGCGTTGTGAAGGGCCTGAGCAACAGCGTTGAGAACCTTGAGGTTTATGGATTTGATGACGGATATAAGGGACTGATCTACGGGAAATACCGTATGCTTACAGCCAGGGACTTTTCCGGGATCCTGACTCAGGGCGGAACTATTCTCGGAACATCCAGACAGCCGTTTAAACTGATGCGGGTTCCGGATGAGAAGGGACTGGACAAGGTTGAGGCAATGAAACAGACTTACTATAAGCTCTGTCTGGACTGTCTTGTGATCCTCGGCGGAAATGGAACGCAGAAAACAGCCAATCTTCTCCGCGAGGAAGGCCTGAATATCATCCATCTTCCGAAGACCATTGATAATGATATCTGGGGTACAGATATGACATTTGGTTTCCAGAGTGCTCTGGAGATCGCAACTAATGCCATTGACTGCATCCATACAACAGCTGCATCCCATGGACGTGTATTTATTGTCGAGATCATGGGACATAAGGTCGGAAGCCTTACACTGAATGCCGGTGTTGCAGGCGGAGCAGATGTGATCCTGATTCCGGAGATCCCATACGATATCAATAAGGTTGCGGAAGCCATCCAGAAGCGTAACAAGGCCGGCAAGCGTTTTACCATTCTTGCAGTAGCTGAGGGAGCTATCTCAAAAGAAGATGCAGAGCTTCCAAAGAAAAAATACAAAGAAAAGCTTGCGGAAAGAGCAAAGAAATATCCGTCTGTATCCTATGAGATCGCAGACCAGATCCAGAAGGTGACCGGAAGTGAGGTACGTATCACAGTTCCGGGACATATGCAGCGAGGCGGAGAGCCATGTGCATATGACCGCGTTCTTTCCACAAGGATCGGTGCCGGTGCAGCGCAGGCGATCATGGATGAGGAATATGGTGTTATGATCGGCGTCATCAATGGCAAGATCAAACGGGTTCCTCTTGCTGAATGCGCAGGCAAGCTGAAGATGGTATCTCCAAAGGATCAGCTTGTAAAAGCAGCCAAACAGATCGGAATCAGTTTTGGCGATTAATGAATTATGAGTCATCTGGCCGCCGCGGGAGTCTTTCCGCGGCGACTGTGGCGAAGAGAAGGAGAGTTTTATGAGTTATACTGCTCTTTACCGTAAATTTCGTCCCGACAATTTTGACGATGTAAAAGGACAGGATCATATTGTGACAACACTGACCAACCAGATCAAGGCGAACCGTATCGGACACGCATACCTGTTCTGCGGAACGCGTGGTACCGGAAAAACTACGGTTGCAAAGATCCTGGCGAAGGCAGTAAACTGTGAACATCCTGTAAATGGCAGCCCCTGCAATGAATGTGCCATGTGCAAGGCCATTCAGGCGGGAACTGCCATGAATGTGATCGAAATCGATGCAGCCTCTAACAACGGTGTTGATAACATCCGTGAGATCCGTGAGGAAGTGGCTTATCGTCCAACAGAGGGCAAATACAAGGTTTATATCATCGATGAGGTGCATATGCTCTCAACAGGTGCATTTAATGCTCTTCTGAAAACATTGGAGGAGCCGCCTTCTTATGTTATCTTCATCCTGGCGACTACAGAGGCCCACAAGATACCGATCACAATACTGTCCAGATGTCAGCGCTATGACTTTCACCGGATATCCATTGATACCATTGCTGCCAGACTTTCCGAGCTTCTGACAGCAGAAGGGGTGGAAGCAGAGGAGAAGGCTGTACGCTATGTGGCAAAAAAAGGCGACGGGTCCATGCGAGATGCCCTGAGTCTTCTGGATCAGTGTATTTCCTTTTATCTGGGACAGGTGCTTACTTATGATAAAGTCCTGGATGTTCTGGGAGCCGTGGATACAGAGGTATTCAGCAGACTTCTCCGAAAGGTTCTTTCCGGTGATGTGACAGGTTCCATCCATGTGCTGGAGGACCTGATCACAGGCGGCCGTGAGCTGGGACAGTTTGTATCAGATTTTACCTGGTATATGCGAAATCTTCTGCTTGTGAAGACTTCCGAAAATCCTGAGGAAGCCATTGACGTTTCTTCTGAGAATCTGAAGCTTCTGAAGGAAGAGAGCGAGATGACAGATGTGGAGACGCTGATGCGTTACATTCGTATTTTTTCCGATCTGTCTAATCAGATCCGTTTTGCAAGCCAGAAGCGTGTATTGGTGGAAATCGCACTGATCAAGCTGTGCAGACCGGCCATGGAGACAAATCTGGACTCTGTTCTTGACAGGCTTCGTGTCCTGGAAAAGCAGATGGAGGAACGGCCTGTGCAGCAGGTGATCGTTCGGGAGAGCGAGGCCGGCGGAGCCGGGGAACCGGTGGCGGCAGTGACCGGTGCAGCAACGGCACAGCAGCAGAAACCACAGAAGGCAGCTCCTGAGGATCTTCAGAAGATCGTGGCAGGCTGGCGTGCCATCGTGGGTCAGACTACCGGACTTTTCAAGCAGTCCCTGCAGCGTGCAGTCCCAAAGTATAACGGAGAAACAGGAGATTCTATCCTTTATGTGGAATTCCAGGATTTTCTGGGGATGAATTATGTAGACAATCCGGAGGCGAAGAAAGAGCTTCAGGACATTATTGCTGCCCGGACAGGCAAAAGCGTGGAGATACATATGCTGGTAGCCAATAAACATCAGCACACCAATCTCGCGCAGATCACAGTAGACGATGCACTTCGGGAGAATATCCACATGGATATCGTAGTGGAAGAAGACCCGGATGAGGAGTCATAAATCCGTAAACAAAAAACAGGAGGAAAGTATTATGGCAAAAAGAGGTGGATTTCCTGGCATGGGTATGCCGGGAAACATGAACAATCTTATGAAACAGGCGCAGAAAATGCAGCGTCAGATGGAAGAAAACCAGAAAGCTCTTGAGGAAAAAGAGTTTACAGCAACAGTAGGCGGCGGAGCTGTTTCCGTTACAGTTTCCGGTAAACGTGAAATAACAAAGGTCACACTTTCCGAGGAAGCGGTAGATCCGGATGATATCGAGATGCTTGAGGACATGATCGCGGCAGCAACAAATGAGGCGCTCCGTCAGGTTGAGTCCGAGTCAGCAGCAGTGATGTCCAAACTCACAGGCGGCCTTGGTGGTCTTGGCGGAGGTCTTCCTTTCTGATGGAATATTACAGCAGCCATATCAATAAACTTATTGAGCAGCTTTCCCATCTTCCGGGAATCGGAGCCAAATCTGCCCAGCGTCTTGCATTTCATATCATGAATATGCCGAAGGACCAGGTAGAGCAGCTGACCGCCTCCATTACCGATGCAAGGCAGAATGTTCAGTACTGTAAGTGCTGTTACACGCTGACTGACCAGGAGCTTTGTCCGATCTGCGCCAATCCCAAAAGAGATCACAGCACTATCATGGTGGTTGAGAATACCAGGGATCTGGCAGCATATGAGAAAACAGGTAAATTTGACGGTGTATATCATGTACTTCATGGTGCAATCTCCCCGATGCTTGGGATCGGGCCGGATGATATCAAACTGAAGGAGCTGATGAAGCGCCTTCAGGGGGATGTAAAGGAAGTTATTGTGGCAACCAATTCCAGTCTTGAAGGCGAAACGACAGCTATGTACATCAGTAAGCTGATCAAACCGACCGGGATCAAAGTAAGCCGTATCGCCAGCGGAGTTCCGGTGGGCGGTGATCTGGAGTATATTGATGAGGTGACACTTCTCCGGGCACTGGAGGGAAGAGTGGAGCTTTAACCAGATCAGGTGAAAAATTTTCTGAGAGATTGCAAAAAGTGATAAGCAGCCAGGAAATTTCCCCGGGTTATAAAGGAGGTGAGACTGGTGGCAAAAAAGAAAGCAACCTCATCGGATGTGGCAGCACGAGCAGGCGTTTCCCAGGCAACTGTATCCATGGTGCTGAACCGGAAATATAATGTTTCTTTTTCGAGAGAAACTGTGGAGCGGGTGGAGCAGGCGGCCAGAGAGCTTGGCTATGAGCTTCCCGGACGTCGGAAACACAAAGCTGACAGAAAAGAAAAGCTGATCGTTGTTTTCTGCCCCACACTCACCAGCCCCTATTATGTACTGCTGCTTCAGGGAATCGAGGCTGTGGCCAATGAGCAGGGATATGGGGTATTTATCTGCAACACCCAGCGCGACGCGGGGCTGGAAGAAAAATATCTCCGTATGATGCAGACCATGCGGCCGGCAGGGATCATCTATACCTGCAATCCTCATCCGGATTTCCAGCATCAGGTAGAAAAGATCGCAAAAGAAACACCGCTGGTCATCATCAGCAACAAGGAAAAAACAACCACGGTAGATGCTATCAATCAGGACAACACAGTGGTAGGAAGGCTGATGGCCAGACATCTTCTTGATCTGGGGCACACGGATGTGGCATTTATCACGCCTCCTCTTACCAGACGGCAGTGGCAGCGCTCCAAGCGTGTGGAGGGCTTTGTCCGCGAGTTTGAAAAAGAGGGAAAAAAGGATCATGTGCTCATCAAGGCGGCAGATGAGTCCAATGACAGAAAGATCCCGCGGATGGATTCCGAGTATGCCATGGGCTACGAGCTGACCATGGAACTTCTCCAGGAAGGACAGAAATTTACGGCTATCGCAGGACAGAATGACATGATGGCCATAGGTGCCATTGATGCGCTGCACGAAATGAGGATACACGTTCCGAAGGATGTTTCTGTCATAGGGTGCGATAATATTTTTTATTCCGGCATCCGCAGGATCTCCCTGACAACCATTGATCATTTTGTTGCGCTGAAGGGAAGAGATGCCTGTGACATCATCATCCGTAAGATCGACATGAATGATAAATTTTACCTGGATGAAAGACCTGCCAGCCTGTATAATATCGAATATACCCCGAAGCTGATCACGCGCCGCACGACGGGGTATGCAAGACTGGACAGAAACCAGTCTGATGAACAGAAAAATAAATAATGGCGCAAAAATTATTAATAATAATATATATAGAGAGTTTCCATGACACATTTGAATAGAAACCTTGTTAGCTATGATAATTACGGCGATATTCGAATTGAGGAAAATGGAAAGAAGCTGTTTTGGGTGAAAAAATTGACAGGCACTATTAATAAAATGTTATTTTATTAATAAAATATTTATTAATAAAAAACAGGTGTCTTGACCCTCACAATGAGTTTGTTATAATGGAATCATCAAGAAAAAGAACGAACGTAAACAGGAGGAAAAAACAATGAAATTTTTTATCGACACAGCTAAAGTAGAGGATATCAGAGAAGCAAATGACATGGGAGTTATCTGTGGAGTTACAACAAACCCGTCTCTGATCGCCAAAGAAGGAAGAGACTTCAACGAGGTGATCAAAGAGATCACAACGATCGTTGACGGACCGATCAGCGGTGAGGTAAAAGCTACCACAACAGATGCTGAGGGAATGATCCGTGAGGGACGTGAGATTGCAGCTATCCATCCGAACATGGTTGTTAAGATTCCTATGACAACAGAGGGACTGAAGGCTGTTAAGGTTCTTTCCTCTGAGGGGATCAAGACAAACGTTACTCTGATCTTTTCTGCTAACCAGGCACTTCTTGCAGCAAGAGCAGGTGCTACATACGTATCTCCGTTCCTTGGAAGACTGGATGACATCTCCACAGATGGCGTTGAGCTGATCCAGCAGATCGCTGAGATGTTTGCAGTTGCAGATATCCCGACAGAGATCATCGCAGCAAGCGTTCGCCATCCAATGCATGTAACTGCATGTGCACTTGCAGGCGCAGATATCGCTACGGTACCGTTCAAGGTAATTGAGCAGATGACACATCATCCGCTGACAGATGCAGGTATCACTAAATTTCAGGCTGATTACAAGGCAGTATTCGGTGAGTGATCGAAACCTCTTTTATATACAAATTCCCTGTGAACAGCAGGGCACTAAAAAGGAGACATTAATAACATGGATAAGTTAGAACTTCAGAAAGTTGCCAACGAAGTCCGCAAGGATATCGTAACAGCAGTCCATGCAGCAAAGGCCGGCCATCCGGGCGGATCCCTTTCTGCAGCAGACGTGTTCACCTATTTATATTTTGAAGAGATGAACATCGATCCGAAGGATCCTAAGAAGACAGACCGTGACCGTTTTGTCCTTTCCAAAGGACATACAGCACCGGGACTCTATTCTGTACTTGCAGAGAGAGGATATTTTCCAAAAGAGGATCTGAAAACACTTCGTCATCTGGGCTCCTATCTTCAGGGACATCCGGATATGAAGCATATTCCGGGCGTTGATATGTCCAGTGGTTCTCTTGGTCAGGGAATCTCTGCAGCAGCAGGTATGGCTCTTTCTGCCAAACTCAGTAATGATGATTATCGAGTATATACATTGCTGGGTGATGGTGAGATCGAGGAAGGCCAGGTGTGGGAGGCAGCTATGTTCGCAGGCTTCCGTAAACTGGACAACCTGGTTGTGATCGTAGATAACAATGGACTTCAGATCGATGGTGACATTGCAGATGTATGCTCCCCATATCCGATCGACAAGAAATTTGAAGCTTTCAATTTCCATGTGATCAATGTTGCGGACGGCAACGATATGGATCAGCTGAAGGCTGCTTTTGATGAGGCAAGAGCTACAAAGGGTATGCCGACAGCTATCATCATGAAAACAGTAAAAGGTAAAGGTGTTTCCTACATGGAGAACGCAGTAGGCTGGCACGGAAAAGCTCCGAATGATGAGCAGTATGCACAGGCAATGGAAGATCTGGAGAAGGTAGGTGAAGCATTATGTCAGAAGTAAAGAAAATCGCAACGAGAGCAAGCTACGGCAGTGCCCTCATAGAATTAGGAAAAAAACACGAGGATCTTATCGTTCTTGACGCTGACCTTGCTGCAGCTACACAGACGGGTATGTTTAAAAAAGAATTCCCCGAGCGTCACATTGACTGTGGTATCGCAGAGTGCAACATGATGGGTATTGCAGCAGGAATCGCCTCCACAGGTAAGGTTCCCTTTGCAAGTACTTTTGCAATGTTTGCAGCAGGACGTGCTTATGAGCAGGTTCGTAACTCCATTGGATATCCGAAGCTGAATGTAAAGATCGGAGCAACTCACGGCGGTATTTCTGTAGGTGAAGACGGCGCCACACATCAGTGCCTGGAGGATTTTGCCCTGATGAGAGTGATTCCGGGGATGGTCGTTGCAAGTCCTTCTGATGATATCGAAGCAAAAGCTATGGTTGCTGCTGCTTACGAGCATCAGGGACCGGTATACATGAGATTCGGACGTCTTGCTGTTCCGGTTATCAATGACAGACCGGATTATAAATTTGAGCTTGGTAAGGGCATCGTTCTCCGCGAGGGAAAAGATCTTACCATCATCGCAAACGGACTTTGCGTTGCACCGGCTCTTGAAGCAGCTGAGAAGCTTGCAGCAGACGGAATCGATGCAAAAGTGATCAATATCCATACCATCAAGCCTCTGGATGAGGACCTTGTTGTTGCAGCTGCAAAAGAAACCGGCAAGGTTGTAACTGTTGAGGAGCATTCCATCATCGGCGGTCTTGGCGGAGCTGTATGCGAGTGCTTGGCTGAGAAGGCACCGGTACCGGTTAAACGTATCGGAATCCATGATGTATTCGGTGAGTCCGGTCCGGCATTAGAGCTTCTTCATAAATACGGTCTCGATGCAGAGGGTATCTATAAGCAGATCAAGGAGTTCGTATAATCAAGATCAACAGGGGATAAGTCTGTTTCTGCAGGAAGTATCTTAAGGATTCCGCAGGCGATCACATCTGCAAGTGCTACTACGGTGGAGAGCCGGGTAGTCTGCAGGGTAAGCTGCTCCATGATCCCGGCAGTATTTACAATGCCGGTGATATGGATGTCCCCTACAGGTGGAAGATCTTTCTGAACACCAGCACCTGGGTAAAGTGCACCATTTCCAATGGTCACATAGCCCAGGTGCTTTTTTTGTCCAAGAGAAGCGTCTATGGCGATTACAAGGGCGTGTGGATGAAGCCTTGTGATAAGCGATGAAGTTTTTTCAAGGTTCAGGGCATGGACCGGGCAGGAAAGCGTGCCGTAGACAAAAATATGTCCGGTTTCATGAGGATGAAGAAGGTGTCCGATATATGGGCCTAAACAATCTCCGGTAACACGATCACTGCCAATGCATAAAAACACGATCTCAGTCCATTTTTTGGGACAGTGAAGAATGCATTTTTTCAGAAGATAAGCAATCTCGCCGGATGAACCGTTTTTTCCGGCATCAATGTAAAAAGCCATGAGAAACCTCGATTCTTTTTTCACTCTATCATATCCTGAAAAAAGGGAAAATATGCATGGTGCGGAATCTGTCGCTAAATTCTGTGGACAGACTCTTACATTCTGCTAAAATCCGCATTTTTACTGTGCTATGCTTGGACAGAAGGGGTGATATGAGATGATAGAAGTCATTTATAAGGAGGACACAACAGAACAGGAAGCCGCACAGGAAGCATTTTCCATGCCGAGAAATGTAAGGCAGATCGGGCTGGCGAACGGAGATTACAGGATTTATATAGAAGATTATGTATACACATTTCTCTGCAGCCTGGCAGAAGATGAAAAGCCGGAAGGCCAGGGAAGTGTGGCAGTACTTACAGGTGAAATTCAATGGACTGCAGATATGACCTGTATTTTTATAAAAGGTGCCATTGCAGCAGATGGCATGGAGGCTGCGGCAGAACATATTGACTTTTCGGAAAAACTCTGGCAGAAACTGCAGGAGGATAAGGATCAGTATTTTCCGGAGCAGGAGATCGTGGGATGGTTTTTTGCACAGCCTCAGATAGCAATGGAGATCACGGAGCTTTTTGTGAAAGTACATCTCAGACATTTCGGAGGGGAAAAGATCCTGATGCTGATGGATCCTGGAGAACGGGAGGATGCCTTTTTCCGTTATGATGGCGGCATGATGGCAAAACTGAGCGGGTATTATATTTATTATGAGAAAAATTCTCAGATGCAGACGTATATGATCGAACGCAGCCAGAAAGAGGGCGGAGAGGCATCCGAGGAAGTGGAGGACAGGGCTGTCAGAAATTTCAGAAAGATCATAGATAGTAAAAATCCGGAGGAACGGGGAGAAGAGAAAACTTCCGTTTTTTCTTATGCGGCTACGGTGTGTCTGGCACTGGCAGTTCTTGTGGCTGGAGTGGGCTTTTATCGGAATCAGCAGAAAAAAACAGAGGTTCCGGAAGATTATCGCACCGCTTCTGCTTCGGTGGTGCAGATAACACCTGCAGTAACAGAACCGGTGCGGAGTGTATCGGTTTCGCCAAAGGCAGGGCAGACGCAGAAACCGGTGCAGACACAGGAAGCTGTGCGGGGAACTCCGGTTCCGACGGAAACCACACAGATAAGAGAAAAAATCTCAATAACACCGGAACCTCGGAGGTCAAAAAAACAGTCTGTTTCAGAAGCAACGCAAAAAAAAGATAATAAAACAGAAGAGAAAAAAACAGAAGAGACTTCAGTGGCAGCAGAAAATCCGGGGGAAACTTATGTGATCCGCCCGGGAGATACCTTGTATCAGATCAGTCTGAACCGCTATGGCACTGTAGATGCGATGGAACAGATCTGTGCATTAAACGGAATTTCTGCCAATGAGATCATTTATCCCGGGCAGGTAATTGTACTACCCTGATGGAGTGTGCTATAATAACTGGAAAACCAATTACAAAATAAAATACTTAAGGTAAGGGATACGGTTGTGAATATCATAAAAAAAATACAGAAAAAACAAAAGCGTAAAAAGCTGATGAGGCAAAAAGCCAGGCTTGCACAGGAACAGGCTGCGCAGGAAGGCTCTCACTACGGGAGAACTTCTCATCACCGAAGAATTTCAAGAAAGGGAAAAAAGGTGATCACAGCGGCAGTGATCGCTGCTGCAGTCTGCCTGGTTTTTCTTTATGCAGAAAAAAGAAGCTATCACAGCTATAAAGTATTAAATACAAGCGAACAGGAAGATGTTGTTTCCACACAGTATGTGGACATGGATGGAGATATCCTGAGATACAGTCCTGATGGAGTATCTGTTGTGGACAACAGCATGAATACCATCTGGAATGAAACCTATACAATGCAGAATCCTATTGCAGATGTGAATGGAAGCAGGGCGGTTGTTGCAGACAGCGAGGGAACATCGCTTTATATCTGCGACAAAAAAGGTGTGACCGGAACTGTAACAACGTCTTATTCTATTGTAAAAGTGCGGATCGCATCGAATGGAATGGTTGCCGTGATCCTGGACAATGATGATAATACCTGGATCAATTTTTATAATCCGGATGGCAGTCTGGTCGCGGAAAATCTAACTAAGATCGATGATCCGGGATATCCCATGGATGTAGCAGTGTCTGATAACGGAGTGATGATGGTAACATTCCAGTATGTTGATGGAAGCAAGACTACCAGCTATGTGGCATTTTATAATTATGGGGATGTAGGACAGAATGAGGATGATCGGATCGTAAGTGGTTATACCTATGAGAATGTAGTGATCCCGCAGGTGGAATGTATCAGTGACAGTAAGTATATTGCTTTGCGAGATGACGGATTTTCTACTTATCAGGGAAATCAGATCCCCAAAGAAAGCAAAACAGTCAATGTAAAACAGGAGATCGTAAGTACATTTTTCAGTGATGACAGGATTGGCCTGGTATTTAAAAACAATAATAAAGATGATCTGTATACAATGGAAGTCTATAATATGAGCGGACAGCTGAAATTCCGTAAAAATTTCAATATTCCATATACGACTATAAAAATGAGCGGAGATAATATCATCATGTATAACAGCTCGCAGATCTGCGTGATGAACAGCCGTGGTGTACAGAAATATGCCGGAAATGTAGATGGAACGATCCGAGATTTCTTTAAGATCGGATGGAATAAATATCTTATGGTACTGGATACAGGTGTCAGCACCATAAAATTCAGTTAAGGGGGCAGATATGAACTGGACATGGCTTGGACTGGCTGTGCTGGTCCTGCTTGCCTTTTCCATGGTGGATGGATACAGGCATGGCTTTGTGAAAGAAGTAGTATCTGCATTGCTTGTTCTGATCTCCGTTGCTTTGGTATGGTTGATCAATCCTTATGTGAATCAGTTCATACGTGAGAATACGTCTGTTTATGAAAAAATCCAGACTGCCAGCGGATCATTTGTGGATTCTCTGGCAGATGGGAAAGAAACCATGGATGAGGAGGAACAGAAGGCGTTGATCAGCAGCATGGATATTCCGGATCTCCTCCAGAAGGGAATAACAGAAAATAATACGGCATTGGTGTATCAATATTTGGCGGTTAATACATTTGCAGGGTATATTTCCGGATATCTGGCCAATGTAGCAGTGAACTGCCTTTCTTTTTTGGTATCATACATACTTTCCTCAATCCTGATCCATGTGCTGGCGTATGCCATGGATCTCCTGGCAAGACTGCCGGTCATTCGCGGGATTAACAAAATAGCCGGCGCCGTAGTAGGAGGCATGAAGTGTATTGTTTTTGTATGGGTCGGAATGCTGGTACTTACGATTTTATGCAACACGGAAATAGGGCAAAAAGGCCTGGGACTGATCCGGGGCGATACAGTACTGGATTTTCTTTATGATAAAAATATTTTTATCCGTATTTTTACAGGAATATTTTATGGTGGATAAAAGAAACCGCATTTTGCAGACGGAAAAGCACCAGGATACAGGTGGTGACATGTCTGTGAAATGCGGTTTTTGGCGCAAAAATACGTTTTTTAGAAAAAAATGAAATTTATGTAAAAAATATGTTGACAGGTAATGGAAAAAATGCTATTCTATCAGAGTTGTTAGGAACGAATTGTTTTTAAGAAACAGATAAATACATCTGCTTTCAGAAAAATAAAAAAGTAGTTGACAAAAGACAGAAGATATGATAAAGTATCCAAGTCGTCAACGAAGCGACAACAAAATCTTAACTCAAAAATGTTTGAAAAAAACTTAAAAAAGTGCTTGACAAACAAAAAGAGATGAGATAAAATAAACGAGCTGTCTGAGAGACAGACACAACAAACCTTGATAACTAAACAGTGAAACACATACGATTCTCGAAAATTTCTTTACATTTAAAGAACGGTTTAAACAAACCAAAAGCAGTAAAAACGAGAGATAGCCAAACGGTTGTCTTGAGTAAATGAATCAAACATTTTATCAGAGAGTTTGATCCTGGCTCAGGATGAACGCTGGCGG
>OOCW01000282.1_pt1 | contig 54205 bp, 57 predicted proteins | sample 1671201 | NCBI WGS metagenome assembly OOCW01 (sample SAMN06348132, study PRJEB24527) | human gut metagenome | biome: human gut; feature: ankylosing spondylitis patient; material: feces | host: Homo sapiens | place: China | collected 2015-10
CAATATTTATAAATCATCCCCTGTTTTGAGGTTCGAAAGAACCTCCTTTTTTTATTTTTAAAAAAGATAAGCAGAACAAAAAAATATCAAAATCCGACATTTAACACAAAAAGAACACAAAATAGTGGGAGTTATGTGGCATAATGATAAATGTCTTGAAGAACAAGACACTACCCTAATTTATATTTACGAAGTTCCCCCAAAAACTTCGTAATATTCTCTCTTTTCATCCCAATATTTATAAATCATCCCCTGTTTTGAGGTTCGAAAGAACCTCCTTTTTTTATGTCACGGTATTTTGAAATGAAGAAAAACTCGAATTATTACTTGTAAAAAATTAATATTAATGGTATAAATAGGTTGTTAATTTAAATAGACAGTTCATTCAGACCATCCTGTCTTTAAACAAAACTAGGCTCGTATAGATAAGAAACTATGGGCGCCTTTGTGCGCCCTTTTTTATTGCTATCATAGAAATAAAAGCTTCTTTTTGTATGTCTAGTTTTTCATACAAAAAGAAGCTTTTTTAAAATTAAGGGGAGAATGTTATGTTTACACTCAAAAGTGAAATTCAATTTGATATGGCCCATTATTTAAGTGGATATGTTGGGAAATGTAAGAATATCCACGGTCACCGTTATCGATTAGTTGTTAAAGTGTCTAGCCAAACTTTACATGAAAGCGGTCAATTACGCGGAATGGTAGATGATTTTTCGGAAGTAAAAGCTGTGTTAAAAGAAGTTCATGATTTATTTGATCATAAATTAGTCATTGAGGAAAATGAAGAAGGAAAGCGAGTGGTGGAAAAATTAAATGAATCAGGGAAAGTGTTTGAGATTTTATTTGTTCCTTATCGACCAACAGCTGAAGAAATGTCGCGTCATATTTTTAACGAGATTAAAAAACGAGGGGTACGAGTAACAGAGGTTGAGTTATTTGAAACGCCAACGAATAGTTGTATTTATACGGAGGAAGATTAATGTTTAATGTCATTGAAACGTTTGTCTCGATTGATGGGGAAGGGCCCACATCAGGAGAGTTAGCCACGTTTATTCGTTTTTCAAGTTGCAATTTAAAATGTATATGGTGTGATACAACCTATTCGTGGGATGGGACAGCTTGTATCACTAAGATGAGTACGAAAGAAATCTATGAGTTGATTAAAAAAGCAGGAACTAAAAATGTGACTTTGACCGGTGGTGAGCCACTCATTCAGCCAAATATCGAATGGTTATTGGATGCACTAGCTGAGGATGAGGCGCTGAGTATCCATGTTGAAAGTAATGGATCAATCGATATTACGGGTTTAAAGGAAAGGTATAAAAATTCTAATATTCATTTTATTTTGGATTATAAATGTCCTACTAGTAAGATGAGTGCGCAAATGTGTCATCAAAATTTAAATGTCGTTGATCAGCAAGATGTTTATAAGTTTGTCGTTGCAGGTTATGAAGATTTACATATGGCCTTATCGATTATTAAAAGTTATCATTTAACAAAAAAATGTCGCGTCTATTTGAGTCCCGTCACTGAGTTCATTGAACCATCAAAAATCGTTGAATTTATGAAAGAGCATCAATTAAATGACGTTCGTTTGCAATTGCAACTTCATAAATATATTTGGCCAAAAGAAATGAGAGGAGTTTAAGATGAAACGTCAGATTGATATTGAAAAAATTTCGAGTTGCATTAGAGAAATTTTAATCGCCTTAGGGGATGATCCTGACCGTGAGGGATTGAGAGACACTCCGAAGCGTGTGGCTAAAATGTATGAAGAAGTATTTGCCGGAATGACGTTGAGTAACGATGAAATTGCGCAGTTATTTGGAACGACCTTTGATGAAGAGGACATGGTTGAGCAATCATCTAATCACTGTGTGATGGTTCGTGATATTCCAATTTTTAGTTACTGTGAACATCACCTAGCGTTAATGTACAACATGAAAGTTAGTGTCGCTTATTTACCGAAAGAAAAAATTATTGGATTAAGTAAGATCGCACGTATTGCTGATATGGTCGGACGACGCTTACAACTTCAAGAACGTATTGGTGAGGAAATCGCCGAGATTGTTGAAAAAATAACAGAAAGTGACGCCATCATTGTTATGATTCATGGTGAGCATAGTTGTATGACGTCAAGAGGAATTAAAAAGCCAGGAACGTTAACGACAACGGTGACTTACCGAGGCGAACGAATCAATCATGATTCAGATTTAAGGCAAGAATTATTAATGTTAATGAAATAGGGAGTGAGAGAAATGAATCAAAAAGCGGTCGTGGTCTTTAGTGGAGGGCAAGATTCGACAACGTGTTTATTTTGGGCGATGAAGCAATTTGAAGAAGTGATTGCTGTTACCTTCGATTATAATCAACGTCACCTGGCGGAGTTAGATTGCGCTAAACGAATTTGTGAAGAGTTCGAAATTGAACATCATCTATTAGATATGTCATTATTAAACCAATTAGCGCCGAATGCGTTGACACGTCAAGATATTGACATTAAGACAGGAGAAAATGGCGGGTTGCCTTCGACGTTTGTTGAAGGGCGAAATTTGTTATTTTTAAGCTTTGCGGGAGTTTTAGCTAAAGTTAAAGGCGCAAAACATATCATCACAGGCGTTTGTGAAACAGATTTTTCAGGTTATCCAGATTGTCGAGATTTGTTTATTAAATCATTGAATGTGACGCTTAATTTGAGTATGGATTATGATTTTGTCATTCATACACCGTTGATGTGGTTAGATAAAGCACAGACGTGGGAGCTAGCTGATCAGCTTGGGAAGTTTGAGTATGTTCGTGAGCATACTTTAACATGCTATCGTGGAATTAAAGGAAATGGGTGTGGAACATGTCCAGCTTGTGAACTTAGACAACGAGGACTTGAGACGTATTTAGCACGAAAAGGAGAGGGAAAATAACATGGCAGGACGAACAAAAGAAGAGTTAAAAGACATTACGTTACTTGGGAATCGAGGAACAACTTATCAATATTCGTATGATCCAACTATTTTAGAGGTTTTTGAGAATAAACATCCAAATAACGATTATTTTGTGAAGTTTAATTGTCCGGAATTCACAAGTCTTTGTCCAATTACCGGACAGCCTGACTTTGCAACCATCTATATCTCGTATATTCCAGGAGAGAAAGTGGTAGAAAGTAAGTCATTAAAGTTATATTTATTTAGTTTCCGTAATCATGGTGATTTTCATGAGGATTGTATGAATATTATTATGAAAGATTTAGTAAAGTTAATGGATCCCAAATATATTGAAGTTTGGGGGAAATTCACTCCACGTGGGGGAATTAGTATCGATCCGTATTGTAACTACGGTCGCCCAGGAACGAAATACGAAGAAATGGCAAACTATCGCTTAATGAATCATGATTTATATCCGGAAAAGGTAGATAATCGTTAGTCAAATCTAGTTTAATACTCCTAAAATGTGGTAAGCTATCACGTAGAAGCCTAAAAAAGGAGGAGTATGTCATGAATAAAGAAGAAGCATTAAATTTTTTAAAAGAACAATTAAAAACGATGAATTATCTAGGTTCAACGTTAAGCATCGTATCATGGGATATGGAAGTTATGGCACCTAGTCAGGCCATTGATTATCGAAGTGAAGTGATGGGGTATTTATCGACACAATATCATCAATTAGCAACGGATTCTCGTATTGGAGAGGCTTTAGAGGCGCTTAGTAGTGAAACAAGTCTCACTCAACATGAGACGAAGCTAGTGGAAAACTTTAAAGATTCTTATGAAAAAAATAAAAAAATCCCTGAAACTTTACAGCGTGAACTAACAATTGCGACCTCAAAAGGAAGTCAATATTGGAAAAAAGCAAAAGAACAACAAAATTATGAGATTTTTAAACCGTACTTAAAACAGGTGATTGATCTTGCGATAAAACAAGCTGAATGTGTAGGGTATGAAGGGCATATTTATAATGCTTTCTTAGATGATTTTGAAAAAGGAATGACGGTCGAAGAGTTAGATCGTATCTTCCCACCACTTCGAGATGGATTAGTAGCGTTGTTAGATAAAATCATGAAAGCGAAGCAAGGTGAACCTCATCATCCAGAAGGGGAATTTGATAAAGATCGTCAGGAGCAGTTATCCCTGATGCTTTTAGATGCGATGGGGTATGATTATAAAGAATCAGGACGTGTGGATGAGACGGAACATCCGTTTACCACATCTTTAGGACCCAAGGATGTTCGTATTACGACACATTATTATGAAGAAAGTATCGAAAGTGCGATTTTTAGTTCAGTTCATGAAGGGGGACACGCGATTTATGATCAAAATATGCCCCATCAGTTAGCGGAGTATGGAATAGATGAAGCACCATCGATGGGGATTCATGAATCGCAGTCTCGATTCTATGAAAATATAATCGGCCGTAGCCTTTCATTTTGGCGTGCGTTTTATCCAAAGTTACAAAAAATCTTCCCTGAGTATCAAGAGATTTCGTTAGAAGACTTTTACCGAATTGTTAATAAAGTGACACCATCACTTGTTCGTACAGAAGCGGATGAAGTGACGTATTCGTTACATGTGATTATTCGTTACGAAATCGAGAAGCTCATGGTTAGTGGTGCAGTAAGTGTAGATGAGTTACCAGCACTTTGGAATCAAAAATACGAAGAGTATTTAGGAATCACACCACCGAATGATTCAGAAGGGTTAATGCAGGATGTTCATTGGTCGGAAGCTTTAATTGGATACTTCCCAAGTTACGCTTTAGGGAATTTATATGGTGCTCAATTTTATCATCAAATGAAAAAAGATATTCCAAATGTCACTGAGCAGATTGAAGCGGGGGATTTAACAGAAATCTTTAACTGGTTGAAAACGAATGTTCATGAACAAGGAAATCTCTATACGCCAGCTGAGTTAGTCGAACGTGTGACAGGGGAACCATTGAATCCACAATATTTCCTAGATTATTTAAATGAAAAATATTCAAGAATTTATCATTTCTAATTTAATTAATTGAAGCGGGCAATGTATCATATACTCCAGTGAGGATTTATTTTATCACTGGAGTTTTTTTGATGGATTGGAGTGAGGATATGAAGTTAAAAATTAGAAAGATGAGTGAATTAGATGCCTTTAAAATATTATTTTGGCAGTATTCTCCCCCGTATGATTGGTATAATCTTGAAGGTTGTGAAGAATGTTTAGAAGAGTTATTATATGATGAGTATTATTCAGTACTTAATCAGAAAGAACAGCTGATTGGCTTTTTCTGTTTTGGCCAATCGGCTCAAGTGTCAGCTGGAAAGATGGAAGGTTTTTATCGTGATCATGAGTATTTAGATATAGGGCTTGGTATGAATCCTTTATTATGTGGAAAGGGACATGGGGCAAGTTTTGTTCAAGTAGGAATGGCTTACGCTAAAAATCATTTTAAGGCTAAAAAGTTGAGGTTAACTGTGGCCGATTTTAATCAACGTGCCCTCAAGACTTATCAAAAGGTAGGGTTTAAAGAAATTGGGGAGTTTAATAGTCAAAATATTAAATTTAAAGTGATGAGTTATGAGGATTGAGTCGTCCAATAGACGACTTTTTTTTGGTAATTAAATAGTAAAAAAATAACTAAAATTTTAATAAAAAAAGTTGATAAAATATTAAAAATCTTATAAGATAAAAGGGTACCTAAAACGCTTTTATTAAAAGAAGGACTTTTCAGAGGAAGTGGACGTTTTTGGGGAGTAAGAAAAAGGAGTGTGGATAAAATGTTCATTGAAAAGGAACAGTTATTACAGGGAACAAGTGAAAAGTTACAGCAAGCTCGTGACTATGTAGAATCTAAAAAAGATGAGATTTTATCATTAAAGGAGCGCAATCAGTTTCATCATATGCCCGAAGTAGGATGGATGAATGATCCAAATGGTTTCTCGGTGTATCAAGGCGAGTATCATTTGTTTTATCAATACTTCCCATATGATGTCAAATGGGGACCGATGCATTGGGGCCATGCAAAAAGTCGTGATTTCATTAAGTGGGAGTACTTACCAGTTGCGATGGCGCCTGATCAAGAGTATGAAACAGGTGGATGCTTCTCTGGAAGTGCCTTAGAAGTGGATGGAAAACACGTTTTAATGTATACAGGACATACTAATCCAAATCCTGAGGATGAATCTTGGGTCCGTCAAGTTCAGTGCTTAGCTGTTGGGGATGGGGTTAATTATCATAAGTATGTGAATAATCCAGTCATTAAGACCGAAGAAATGCCGGAGCATTCAAGTTTAACTGACTTCCGTGATCCAAAATTATGGGTTAAAGATGGAGTCTACTATTGTGTTTTAGGAAGTAAGAGTGATGAGAACAGTGCACGTGTGTTACTTTATAAATCAGTAGATTTAGTCCATTGGACATATGTTGGAATAGTAGGGGAAAGTAATCATGAATTTGGCTATATGTGGGAATGTCCAGATTTATTCCACTTAGATGGACAAGATGTGTTAATCATGTCACCACAAGGGGTTCCTGTTGAAGAATTTCGCCATAAAAATACGAATACAACGGTTTACTGTTTAGGAGAGTTAAACTATGAAACGGCTCATTTTGAGCGTCGTGTGATGGAAGAAATCGATTATGGATTAGACTTTTATGCTCCACAAACAACAGAGAGCTTAGATGGGCGTCGGATTATGATTGCTTGGATGCAATCATGGCATCAAAATATGCCAACCGATAAATACGGATGGGTGACGTCAATGACGATTCCCCGTGAATTAAGCATTAAAGGCGATGTCATGTATCAATGGCCAGTTCGTGAAATTGAGAAATATCGTAGTGGTCATATTGGTCATGAGTCAGTCATATTTGAAGGAAGTAAAACATTAGCAGGAGTAAAGGGACGTCATTTAGATCTGGAAATGGTCATTGACTTCAAAGAGGCAAAATATTTTGAAATTAAAGTCATGAAAGGTGAAGATCAAGAAACAAATATCGTGTATGACGTGGATCGTCATGTCTTAAGTTTTGATCGTCGTCAAAGTAGAAGTGGTATTGATGGATTAAACTATCGTGAAATGCCAGTTCCATTAGTAGACGGTAAGTTATCACTTCGTTTATTAATGGATACTTATTCAGTTGAGTTATTTGCTCAAGAAGGTGCACATACGATGACTTCAACGGTTTATTCGGACTTATGTGCAGAAGGAATTGAATTTATTGCAGATCGAACAGTAGAAATGACGGTTCATAAGTGGGAATTAAACGTGTAAAGAATCTATTTTATTAACTTAGTAAAATCGACTAAAGTACTTCCCCCTTAGCTTTAGTCGAAGTGCTAGGTTCGGAGATAGAGAGATGAAGATTTATCATGAAAAATCAGATTTTGATAACTAAACTTTAACATTAGTTGTCATGTCTTTTTTTAGTCTGTCAAAAAACGTAGAAATGTTTAGTTTAAAAAAATTGGAATTACAAAATCAAAAATGGTAATATAGGTGTACGCCTAAGGAAACCATGTGAAATGAGGGTGAAGAACTTGGAACTAAATGTCGCATTAATCGCACACGATAAAATGAAAGATCAAATGGTGAATTTTTGTTATGCATATCAACATATCTTAAGAAACTATGGGTTGTATACAACAGGAACAACTGGAAAACGAATTGAAGAAGGGACAGCTTTAAGTGTCCATAAATTAGCATCTGGACCATTAGGTGGAGATCAACAAATCGGAGCGATGATTGTTACAGAAGATATTGATCTTGTCATTTTCTTACGTGATCCATTAACACCACAACCGCATGAGACGGATATTCAAGCTTTAATTCGTTTATGTGATGTTCATTATGTACCGATTGCAACAAATTTAGCATCAGCAGAAATTTTTGTAAGAGCACTCGATAATGGCGATCTAGATTGGCGAAAATTAAGAAAAAAACATTCGTAACAAATGTGTTTGATAGGGGGGAAAACATGTTACAGGTCGTAAATGTTAAACAAAGTCCTATGGGGACAGAGAAAGCTATTCAATATATTCAAAATGTTTGGAATCATCAAAATCAAGCGTCCCAGTTTTATGATGAAATCTGCCATTTATCACTAACAGGTGACTCTTTAAATGATTTTTATGTGCTAATCAATGATGAAAAAATTATTGGATGTTGCGGATTAATCAAAAATGATGTCTTAACAAAGGCTGATCGATATCCTTGGATTACATCATTATATATCGACGAAGCTTATCGAGGGCGTAATTATGGGCAGTTATTAATGAATCATGTCATTCATCGTGCCCAATTACTAGGGTATCCTAAAGTTTATCTTACAACAGGGAAAACCGATTATTATCGCCGTCATGGATGGCGAGAATTAGAGAACGACTTAAACCAAAAAACAAATAAGATTTATTACAAAAAATTAACTGAACAACGTTAATTATTTTTTTGAAGTTAACGGTAACCGGTTACTTTATGTAAAGATCTTATGTTCAAAAATAAAAAGAAACTATGATTTAAATCGTTTCTTTTTGATGTTCATCGTAATGGTCTTTTTTTGTATGAGAAAATAGATTAAATAAACAAAGGAGAATAGAAAAAACTGCGATAGAGGCAAGCCAACCGCCTAATACATCTCCTACATAATGAACGTTAATGTAAACACGGCTAAATCCGATTAAAAAGGTATAAGCTAACAAGAAGGCACTCAATAAGTAAGCAATGAGCTTACGAGATAAAAAATGAAAAGAGAGATAGCTAAGTAACAGGGCTAGTGCTAAACTAATCATTGAATGACCACTTGGAAAACTGAAACCTGTTTCATGAATTAATGAACCAACGCTTGGGCGTTGACGAAGATACAGATGTTTTAAAAGGGTATTTGTTCCTGCGGTTAAAAGGATGAGTAAGAAGCTAAATAGGGCTTCTTTTTTTTGATGTTTGAAGAGGAGAATAAGCGTCAATATTAAGGTTAATACACTAATGGGAAATGGATTAGCGGTCTTTGTTAGTATGATCATGAGGGTATTTAAATGTGGGTTACGAAGACGGCTAATAAAGTTAAAGACAGACTGCTGGAAGTTTGTTAAATCTGATGTGAAAATATAGTCTGCCAGGATAAAAAAGCAGCCGCTTGAAATAACGGCGATTAGAAAAGGAATCATAGGATTCAATTGACGTTTCATAATGACGCTCCTTAGTTATGATATAGTTTTAGTATAACAAAAACTATCGAATTCACTCCAATGGATTTATTACATAATTGAATGCAGGATGTCTATACTAATATAGCAATTGATTAAAATCGAGGTGGCCACATGAAAAAGTTATTATATATCACAGTCAATTCCAAGCCAGAGACATTATCGGCAAGTCGAACTGTTGGACGTGCGTTAGTCAATGAGATTACCTCAACCTATCCTGAATTTGAAGTTGAGGAGTTAGATTTATATAAAGTCCATATTCCGAGACTTGAATATCAATATTTTGCCTCACGTAATTGCATGGTTGAAAAAGAAGCTTTAGAGAAATTACCTCCAAAAGAGCAAGAAGAAGTTCATAAAATTGTAAAGCTATGTGATCAATTTAAAGAGGCTGATGTCGTTGTTATTGCCACTCCAATGTGGAGCTTGTCTTTTCCCGCTCCTTTAAAAGAATATATGGATTGTATTATTCAAGTGGGTAAAACAATCTCTTTTGAGGGAATGATGCCAAAGGGATTACTCGATGATAAACCAAGAACAGTTGTTTATGTTCAATCCTCAGGTGCTAATATCATGTGGATGATGAATCCATTATTTAATAAAGGCCTACATTACATTGAAGATATGATGAAATTCATGGGAATTAAGAAATTTGAAGAATTATTAGTTGATGGAACAGGTGAGACACCGGAAGAAAAAGAAAAAGCAATTGAAAAAGCGAAAAAGAAAATTAGCGCAGTTGTGAAACATCTAGAATTCGACAAAGAATAAAGGAGGCATTTGAATGCAATTTTGTGTAAGAGATGAAGTTGAACATTTTGAAGAGAGTTTCCACCCTTATTATGATGCTATAAAAATTGATGAGGAGTACTTTGAAGATCATGAAGGTCATGAGCGTGCAGCTATCACACTCGTTAAACAGTTACAAGAAAGAGTACACTTATATGGGATTATTACGTTTCCAGACGGTGGCGGTTATGATGTAGATTTTGTTTATGAAAATGATAATGCGGTTCCTGGAATCACAAAAAATCACTTTGGTAGTCGCGAAGAACTATTAGAGGGGTGGAAAAACTTTTTAAGTTTATATAAATAAACGAAGAGGCTATCTCATGGAGGTAGCCTCTTTATCTAGGGAAGGTAGTCAAAAATAGAACTTTCATGATATAATGCTCATACGTATGAAATTTTTATATAGAAATTTTTAAAATATAAAAGTTTTGGAGGTTAACATGAAAATAGGATTTTTTGATTCAGGAATTGGGGGACTAACGGTTTTAAGCGAGGCTTTAAAACGACTTCCAAATCATGAATACTTATATTATGCGGATACAGTCCATGCCCCTTATGGACCAAAGCCAAAGGAAGAAGTTCGTGAGTATGTCTTCAAGGCCATTGAGTTTTTAGTAAATGAGGGAGCCCAAATCATTGTGATTGCTTGTAATACGGCAACAAGTATTGCTGTATCCGAGCTACGCCAAAAATATTCTATTCCGATTATTGGAATGGAACCTGCTGTAAAACCCGCCATTGAATCTGTAGAAAACAGTACAAAGCGTGTGTTGGTCACTGCGACGCCCCTCACATTAAAAGAAGAAAAATTAAAACAGTTAATTCAGCGACTAGATAAACACCATCAAACAGATTTATTGCCATTACCCGATCTTGTTCGTTTTGCAGAGTCGTATGAATTTTCGGATGAAGCCATTCTCCCTTATTTAAAACAATGTTTACAATCTTTTGATATTAGTGCTTATGGAGCAGTTGTTCTAGGATGTACACATTTCCCATTATTTTCTCATCATTTTGAAAAAATCTTCTCTAGTGAGGTTCGATTAATTGACGGAAGTAGCGGGACGGTTTCTCACTTAGAAAAATTAATCTTAGCACAAAAGGTAGAGCCTTGTTTCAATGCTTCACTGACCTTTTACCGCTCAAGTAAGAAACTTGAGTCAAGTCAAGAGATTGAACCTTTCACAAAAATCTTAAAACAATTAAAGGCAATTTAATTGTCAGAATTTTAATCAACAGTCATATGTCGTTAAACCCTATCATAAAATTGTCTTGAGTTGTCAGATTATTTTATAAAAAATGTGGTGATAACATGGACTTTCAAAACGTAAATCCTGAGTTGTTTATCGTCGTGGGTGAATTGCTTGGAAACGTCATTGCAAATGAATTACCGTTTAACGTACAAAATGCTGTTGGCAACTGGCTACAACTTGTTGGGCAGGCAATTGAAACTTATAATGCGCAACAACAATATTATCAACAAGGGCCGGGTCGTTATTTTACACCTGATAGTTTTAATGTGGATAATCCATTTTGTCAAAATAATGAACAAGGTTCACAAAGTGGATCAACTGTCAGTAGTTCAGGTCAAGCGCCAGAGCAAGAGGAGATTTTACCGAAATCATCACGTGGAGCCGATGATTCACACACCGACATGCGCTCAACAGACGATAAGTTACATATCATAAAGTTACAAGAAACCATTGAAAAGCTCATGCTTAGAATGGAACAATTAGAAGAGGAAATAAAAAACTTAAAAGCAATGAATGACAGTGATTAACTCATGTTAAAATGAATTTTTAACATGAGTTTTTTTTCTTTGCACATACTAAGTATGTCGGAGGTGATTATGCATGAAACACTACAGTCATCAAGCTTCTCCTTATAAACATCAGCAACTAGATGTTGAGTTTGGTTCTGACTTTGCCCCATTAGACCATTATTTGGATCAAGAAGCCCAACGTGCCTTTCTATCAGCAAAAGCAGGAGGGATGATTACAAAACGCTTGGTTGAAGTCGGTGAAGAAATGTTAATGAATAACAAAGACAATAAATAAGCTTAAATAGAAAATCATAAAGAACGACTGTTTCTTTATGATTTTTTTATCTTGATAAAAGGAAGAATGATCAGATTTAAAAATGGCTTAAAATTATTAAGCTATTTTAGAGAAAGATCTGTTAACGTCAATTTAATGGTCTCTGAGTGAACAATCTTATCTATCTCTAAAACAGCTAATCAAATGAAACGTGATTGAGTGATGGATTCAAGTTGGCGATTGAAAAATATAGGTCGAGGGATTCGATGCAGAGAACGTAGGTATATTTCGATAGTGAGGGGTGAACTGGCATTGTTCTGAAGTGAGATGAGACAGTTGTCAAAGCGTCATCGGATGATATGATTCTCAATCATGAAAAGACGTTGGGTTGCAGTAGATAACGATGATAAATAGTTCAAGTTATAGGCAAAGAATAAGCCCTATCTAAACGATAAGGCGTTATTCATTCCGTATTCAACTTCAGTTAAAAATTACACAGAATCAAAAGGAATCCCTTATAGTGACTATATGGGTTGATGGATTATTAAGTTCAAAATTGAATACGTTCTGATGAGATGGTGGCATAAGCAGAACGAGAGGTAGTAAGAGTTGAATGATAAGTAATTTTAGCAAATAAAATTGGATCGTGATTAGTTTGTACTGAGAATGAAACTTAATTTAGACAGTGAGCAGCAATAACACTACTCAGTATGTTTTTCAGTTTTGGAATGAGATTTGAAAAAGGGGAATCTCCCTTATGTTGACAACTGACAATTGAATCATTTTTAACCGTTTAATAACAAAAGATTAAAAAATCAAATTTATTAGCGTGCGCTCCAAAATCAGAGAAAAATTGAGGTTATGTATAGTATAAAATAATAAAAAAGAAATAATTAATTTATAAGAAATAAGATGATTTAATAGAAAGAACATGAATTAGACACATTAAAAACATTAAATAGTCATTAAATAACCATATTTTTTACACTTGAAAGCGATTTTATCACTAAAGACTATTTACTTTTACAAATATTGGAAATATAATACACAATAACATCACAAAAAATAGTGATGAGATTGAAGGAGGGACCAGAAATGAATAAGAAACATTTATGGTTAGCTGGAGCATGTTTACTTGCTGTTGGGGGATGTAGTAATGACAGTGAGACGCCAGCTGACACACCAGAAAACAGTGGAACACCAAATGAAACACCAAAAGAAACAGAAGTTTATCGAAATGATTATAACTATGTCTATAGTGAAGATCCAGATACGTTTGACTATGTATATTCATTCCAAGCTGCTGATAATGAGCACACAGCTAACTTTGTTGACGGGCTTTTAGAACATGATCGTTATGGACAATTAGTTGGAGCGATTGCAGAAAGTTATGAAGTCAATGAAGATGCAACTGTTTTTACTTTCAAGATTCGTGAAGGTGTAAAATGGGTGACAGATGAAGGTGAAGAATATGCTGATGTAACAGCACATGACTTTGTGACTGGATTACGTCACGCAACAGAATTTCAATCACAAACCATGTACTTAGTCCAATATGCAATTAAAAACTTAGATGCTTATGTGAATGGCGAAGTGGAATGGGAAGAAGTTGGAATTAAAGCGTTAGATGATTATACATTAGAGTATACACTTGAAGCCCCAACCCCATATTTCCATACCATTACAACTTATTCAGTTTTAATGCCAGTCAATCAAGAATTTTTAGAAAGTAAAGGTGAGGGATGTAAATTAGGTGCACCGGATCCAGGTAACTGTTCATTCGGAGAAGTTGCAGCGGACGGAATTCTTTATAACGGTGCTTATATCTTATCAAACTATGTATCTAAATCAGTGATTGAGTATACAGCTAATCCAGATTATTGGGATGCAGAACATGTTTATATTCCAAAAGTTAAGTTAGTTTATTATGATGGAAAAGATCCAGATAGCTTATTCACAGGATTTGATAATGGTGATTATTCAGCTGCTCCTGTTTATACAGATAATGCAGCGATTTATAAAACGGCTAAAGATAAATATGGAGATTCAATTTATGTTTCAGATTTAAGTTCATCATCATTCTGGATTTCATGGAACTTTGACCGTAATGCTTATTCATCAGTGGCAGATGAAACAGTCGATGCTTCACCACAAACTGATAAACAGCGTCAAGATACTACAGCAGCAAAATTAAATCGTGCCTTCCGTAAAGCGGTTATGTACGGATTAGATGTTTCTAATTTAACTGCGCAAGTCGTTGGAGATGATTTAAAACTTGGACGCTTACGTAATACATTAACTCAACCAGGATTCGTTTTAACAAGCGAAGGGGTACCATATGAAGAGTTAGTATCAGCAGCTTTAACAGATATTAATCCAACAGAATATCCAGAAGGATTCGATTTATCAGATGGACAATTAGCTTATTATAACTTAGACTTAGCTAAACAATATGCGGATCAAGCAAAAGAAGAATTAAGTGCAGAAGGGGTAGAATTCCCAATTCAATTAGATATTTCAGTGGATGGGGCAAGTGAAAAAGGGGTTCGTGTCGCGCAAGCCTTTAAAAATACATTAGAAACAAATTTAACTGATTTTGTTACTATTAATATCATTGTTTCAGATACAGATACATTAAATGCAGCTAAACAAGCTGAACAAATGAACTGGGATATGTATATTGGTCGTGGATGGGGGCCAGACTACGGGGATCCAAAAACTTACGTGGATGTCTTTGACCCAGATAGTGGAGACATGTTAGCTTATCAAGGATTAAACTGGACAGGCTCAGAAGTAGGTAACGATGCAGCAGCGAAAGAAGCCATTGGCTTATATGAATTCCAAGCATTAAAAGATGCAGCAGATGCTGTGGTAGATGATAACGATAAACGCTTTGAATTATATGCCAAAGCAGAAGCATTCTTATTAGATAATGCCATCTTCATCCCATATTGTTCAAATGGTGGGGGATACAGTGTGTCAAAATTAGTTCCACGTAGTGGTTTATATGGGGCTTACGGTTTATCAGATGATAAATACAAATATAGACAAGTGGCCGATGAAGTTGTAACAAAAGCACAACGTGATGAAATCATTGCAGAGTGGCAAGAAGAGTTGAAAAAATAATACAAGTTTAAAAGTATACAAAAAGATTGGGGTGAAATCCTAATCTTTTTGTATATAAAAATAAAGGGGGACAGCCAATGAAGCGTTATATGTTTAAAAGATTTCTAAGATCGTTATTCTCAATTTTCATGGTTTTAACGATTGTTTTTACTTTAATTTACTCAGTTATCCCTCGTGATCGTGTGTTCTTTTCGGATACAAATATTGAAAAGATTCAAAAAAGACCAGACGATTATGCTAATTATAAATATGTTCAATGGGAAAAACTTGGGTACTTAAATTATGATACGATTCAAGATTACTGTAAACAATTATATGGATCAGCTAATGAACAATATTCAAACTGTATCTTACCTGAATCTTCTGAAACAGCAGATTATGTTGCGTTGAAAGAAAAAGAAGGTTGGGACGTTGACTTCTTTGAAGTCTCAAAACAAGCGTATGCAGTAGAAGAAGTTCCGATCTTAAGACGGGCATTAAATTGGTGGGCAAATTTAATTGAAATTGACTATCCAGGAAAGGTTCAAACAGAGAATACAGAATTAGAACGTAAAGTTTATGTTGGCCAAGACTTTAATGGGCGTCCTGCCTTAATGTGTACAGGATGTGAAAATAAATATCTCGTTTATTTTGATGGGAACTTTCCATTTATTCATCAAAACTGGATTAGTATTAACTTAGGGACTTCGTATCCAACCTATAGTGGACAAGGAGTATTGGAGGTTGTGACAAGTTCACAAGGAGAAAAAGTCAAAAAAGAGGTCATGATGCCAAATGGTCAGGTTAAAGAATCTTCAACAAATTTTTACACCTGTAAGTATAAGGAAACCTTAGATAATATGGATCAGAAAAACTTTACCGATCACTATGCAGATTGTGAAACATTAAAAAGTGATCCGTCTATGATGGAAATTTCATTTACGATGGGAATTATTTCATTACTTTTAACTTATGTGATCGGTTTACCACTGGGAATTCAAATGGCGAATCATAAAGGAAAATGGGTGGATAAGCTCGGTCAATGGTATATTGTATTCATGAATGCTATTCCGGGACTTGCTTATATTGTCTTAGTTCGATTTATTGGAGGAAAATATTTCGGGTTACCGTCAATGTTTCCTATGCTGGGAGCAAGTAATCCCAAATCATATATTTTACCAATTATTTCATTAACATTAGGTTCAGTAGCCGGTCGTATGATGTGGATGCGCCGCTACATGATTGATCAAAGTACGATGGATTATGTGAAATTTGCTCGTGCTAAAGGATTATCTGAAAATGAAATTTTCTATAAACATATCTTTAGAAATGCGATTGGTCCAATTGCTCATGGGCTTCCAGCCGCGGTTATTTTATGTATTTCAGGGGCCTTAATTACGGAAGGTGTCTATAGTATTCCAGGAATGGGGAAAATCTTACCTGATTCTATCTCGATTTATAATAACTCAATGGTCATTGGATTAACGTTTATCTTTACTTCATTAAGTATCTTATCAACTTTCCTAGGTGACTGGTTATTAACATTAGTTGATCCACGTATTAGTCTAGATGAAAAAGGAGGAAGCCGATAATGAGTGATCCAAGATTTGAATTTGTTACACATGATGCGAGTGCATCTGAACATATTGCAGCGCCTTCATATTCTTATTGGCGCTCAGTTTCGAGACAGTTTTTTGGGAAAAAATTAACTGTATTTTTATTAATTGTGATTGTTTTATTGAGTTTGATTGCGCTTATTCAACCGGCTTTATCGGGTTATGATCCAATGATTTCACCGAATATTAATAACCCCGAAATGCGATTTTTAGGAATATCGGTCCAGTATCCTTATGGAACGGATGGGGTCGGAAGTTCAGTTTGGGACGTCGTTTGGGCTGGAACAAGAACATCTTTACTAGTTGGATTTATTGTCACAGGGGTGAATACCTTTATTGGTGTCTTAGTTGGAGCGATTTGGGGGTTCTCAAAAGCAATCGATAAAGTCATGCTTGAAATTTATAACATCATTTCAAGTGTGCCTTATATTTTAATTGTAACCGTATTACTTTATGCATTTGGACGTGGATTTTGGCAATTAGTTTTAGCGATGTGTTTAACGGGATGGCTTGGAACTGCCTACTTTATTCGAACGCAAGTAATGATTATTCGCGATCGTGAATATAACTTAGCTTCAAAGTGCTTAGGAACACCAACGCTTCGCTTAGTCACTCGAAATATTTTACCTTATTTACTTTCAGTCGTGATGACCAGTGTTTCACTTGAAATTCCAGCTGCCATTTCAACAGAAGTGACTTTATCATTCTTAGGAATTGGGTTAAACGTTTCAATTCCATCACTGGGACGTATGATCAATCAATATTCAAATTATTTTAATGGATATCCTCATTTATTCTGGGCTCCAGTTTTAACATTAGCCGTTGTAACGGTTTCGTTATATGTGATTGGTCAAGCATTAGCAGATGCATCAGATCCAAGAACTCATATGTAGGAAAGGGAGTGAGAGTATGAGTACAAAAGAAGCTGTCTTAACAGTCAGGGATTTAGAAATAAAATTTAGAGTACGTAATCATTATTTAAATGCGATTCGTCGAATTTCATTAGATTTATATCAAGGAGAAACGTTAGCGATTGTCGGTGAATCAGGATCAGGGAAATCAGTTCTCATTAAATCATTTACCGGAATGCTAGAGTCAAATGGAATCATCAGTGGAGGAGAAATCCTGTTTGAGGGTGAAGACTTAAGTAAAAAGACGAAAAATAAAGAATGGGAAGGGATTCGTGGAGCAAAGATTGCAACAGTTTTTCAAGATCCGATGACGTCATTAAACCCAGTTCGTACGATTGGATCACAAATTGCTGAGGTTATTATTAAGCATCAAAAAGTATCTAAAAAAGAAGCGAAAGCACAAGCCATTGATTTAATGAAACGTGTTGGAATAAACGATCCTGAGAAGCGTTTTGGAGATTATCCACATCAATATTCAGGAGGGATGCGCCAACGGATCGTCATCGCCATTGCTTTAGCTTGTCGTCCTAAAATTTTAATTTGTGATGAACCAACGACGGCGCTTGATGTCACGATTCAAGCACAAATTTTACAGTTAATTAAAGATTTACAAAAAGAGTATGGATTTACAACCATCTATATCACGCATGACTTAGGGGTGGTAGCAAATGTTGCCGATCGTGTCGTGGTGATGTATTCTGGGCAAATTATTGAGTATGGTGAAGTAGAAGAAATTTTCTATGAACCCGCTCACCCTTATACTTGGGCCCTTCTTTCATCACTTCCTCAGTTAGGGAAAAAAGGGAGTGAGTTATTTTCAATTGATGGAACACCGCCATCTTTATACAATGAGATTATCGGAGATGCCTTTGCCCCTCGTAATCAATATGCGATGCGCATTGATTTTGAAGAAGAACCCCCATTTTTTGAGATTTCACCGACTCATTTTGCAAAAACTTGGCTACGTGATCCGCGTGCTCCAAAAATAGAGATGCCAGAACCTCTTCAAAATTTACATGAAAAACTTGTTTCAATTTATGGGTCAGTACAAGGAGGTGCGAACTAATGGCACAAGAGCGTGAAGTGTTAGTCTCAGTTCGTGATCTTGAAATTAAATTTAAAGATTTCGTAGCTGTTTCAGATGTGAATTTTGATATTTATAAAGGAGAAACGTTTTCACTCGTCGGAGAATCAGGATCGGGAAAAACGACAATTGGACGTGCCATTATCCGTATTAATGAAACATCTAAAGGTGATATTTTATTTAAGGGTAAAAAAATTAATGGAAAAATTACACGCGATATGAATAAATATATCGTTAAAAATATCCAAATGGTTTTTCAAGATCCTGCTGCTTCATTAAATGAACGTGCAACGATTGATTATATCGTTTCTGAAGGATTAATTAATTTCAATTTATATAAAGATGAGGCAGATCGTAAACAAAAAGTGGTTAATGCCTTAACGTCAGTTGGATTATTACCAGAGCACGTCACACGTTATCCTCATGAATTTTCAGGTGGACAACGTCAACGAATTGGGATGGCCCGTGCCATGGTCATGGAGCCAGAATTTATCATTGCAGATGAGCCGATTTCGGCACTGGATGTTTCAATTCGTGCCCAAGTGTTAAACTTACTAAAAAAATTGCAAGCTGAACGTGGGCTTACTTACCTATTCATTGCTCATGATTTATCAGTCGTTCGCTTTATTTCAGATCGTATTGCGGTTATTCATAAAGGACGTATTGTGGAATTAGCAGAGGCAGAGGAATTATTTTTAAATCCATTCCATCCATATACTAAATCTTTATTATCTGCTATTCCAATTCCGGATCCACGTCTTGAGAAAAATAAAAAATTGATTGTTTATACAGGTGAAGAACACGATTATAGTGTAGATAAACCAAAATGGACAGAAATTACAGCTGGTCACTTTGTCTGGGCAAATGAAGCTGAAGCAAAGGCGTACCGAAAAGCGGCTAAAGTTAAATAAATTCAAAAAAACGACTCAATGAGTCGTTTTTTTGTCTTAAATAGATCATGCTAGAATAAGGTTATATAGAAAGGAGTGATAGTGGTGCAACTTAAACGTTATGAGCGTCAGAAAGCTATTGATTATGCTAGAGCATGGGCGTTAGGGCGAAATCCTGTGTATCATGATTATGAAAAATATGGGGGTGATTGTACGAATTATATTTCTCAGTGTTTGCATGCAGGAAATATCCCATTTGATGAATCAGGGCGAGATGTGACAACGAAATGGTATTGGTACAGTGATTACTCACGGACACCCTCTTGGACGGCAGCGAAGCCATTTGAGACCTATTTATTAAATAATAATAAAAAAGGGACACAAAACTATGGCATTTATGCCTCATTTTGTGAATATGATGAACTTGAACTTGGGGATTTAGTCCAAAAACGGGTGAATGGTGTTTTAACACACACAATGATTGTGACTTCAAAAGTATTAGATCGGTACGGGAATATTGTTGACTATTTAGTCTGTCAACATTCTTATGATTTAAAAGATTTTCCGTTATCACAAAAAGATGGTGTTCATAGTTATATTAAAATTCATGGTTATTATGCCTAATTCTTTATAAAAAAATAATCTAATTATTCTATAAAATACCTCGTTGAACTGTTGAAAAAGAAGAATGATTTCGAATTTTGGACTCATACTAGTACTGTTGTTTAAGACAACAATAAAGAAAGTGAGGAATTCAAAATGAAAAATAATAATAACAGCAACAATAAAAATCAAGCAAACTATAATGCAAATACAAATGCAAATGTAAATGCAAAATCTAACCGTAACAAATCTAATGCAAACACAAATGCTAATGTAGAGTTTGCAACTGATTTTGCTACTTCAAACAATTGCAGAAACAATTCAAACAACAAAGAATGCTAGTTTAAGCAATCCAAATCCTAAAATGTTGAAATAAAAAAATCATGACAAATGTCATGATTTTTTTATTTGTGATTGATTAATAGGAAAAAATAAGCTTTATAGGGTTGTTCTGACACGAATGATTCTAAGTCATTTTCTCATACTAATAGTGTCGTTTTTCGACAAGAAAGTGAGGTTACGATTATGAGTTGTAAATCTAAAGCAAAAGCAGCAAAAACAGAAACAAATAATCAATGGTGTGGTCAAGCAGCAATTGGAAATAGCAGTGATCATGTAGAAAAAACTGAATTTAGTAATGAGTGGGCGTCAACCAATAAATTAGCGACTCAAGAACATCCAAATAAAAACAAAAAAACTTACTAAATCTTTAAGGTTAGTGACACAAAGCGCGAATGATTTTCTCATAGCGTTTTGTGTCTTTTTTTAGTATAATGATAGATAACAACATGAAGGAAGGGTGAGGATATGGAACTATTCGTTTCTGATTTAGATGGTACCTTATTAAATAAAGCAAGTGAAGTCTCTGAAAATAGTCGCACGATTATTAATGAGTTAATTGAAAAAGGGGTAAAGTTTACAGTAGCAACTGCTCGTACACATGCTACAGTTATTGAATTATTAGAAGGATTAAATATTCAAATGCCTATCGCCATTATGAATGGAGTAGGGATTTACGATTTAAAAAATAGAAAATATCTTGAGATTGTTGATATTTCAAAAGCAGCGGCGCAGCAAACGTTAGAAATTTTTGATCAATTAGGATTAGAGCCAATGGTTTATGGCATTAAAGATGATCAATTATCAGTCTTTTATCGTCAAATTAATAATCCGGTTTCAACAAATTTTTATGAGCAGCGTAAAGATAAAACTCTAAAGACGTTTACCTCTGTTGATGAGTTTGAATCTGTTGTGGCGACTCACCAAATTGTAAATATACTTGTCTTTGATAAGTTAGAGTTAATTGAAGAAGCTTACCGTCAAGTTCAAAAAGTTGAAGGAATTCATGCGACTTATTATCCGACTCGTGAAGAAGGATTTGGATACATGGAATTATATAGCGCTAATGCTTCAAAAGCAAATGGGATTAAAGCCTTAGCAAAATATGCTGATTTTGAAAAAATTATTGGATTCGGGGATAATTTAAACGATTTACCAATGTTTGAACTAGCAGATGAAGCATACGCTCCAGCAAATGCAGTAGATGAAATTAAGGCAGTGGCTACTAATGTTATTCGTCATCATGATGAAGATGCTATTGCCTTATATTTAAAAGAGCGTTATGAATCTACTCAAAAATAAAATTAAGTGGTTGTCAAATTGCTAACTAAACTGATTTCGTTAGCGGTGTGACAACCCTTTTTCTTTTGCTCCGATATTTAAGGGCTTCAAATATGGTTATGTATTTTGGTAATGGCTAGTTATCCATGGATATTGTTCTTGTTCTCTCTGTTTTTAAGATCATTAACAAAATGAAGGAGGATGTGATTTAATAAAAAAGAGTCGCTCTTGCTTCATTAAAAGGGATTAGTCAGGTTAACGACTCGGTTTCATTTAGGCCCATCCAAATAAATGGAAAATCACAGTGGTAACAAAGCAGAGGGCAATCCCAATTAAAGTTGGAATGATAAACGCGAGGGCTGCCCATTTATAGCTTCCAGTTTCTTTTTTGATCGTCATTAATGTGGTCGAACAAGGCCAATGACATAAGGTAAACAGCATGACATTAAGTCCAGTTAATAATGTCCATCCGTTATCTTTTAAGATTTGACTTAAAGTCGTGATACTATCAAATTCCACCATGGAACCACTTGATAGATACGCCATTAACAGAATAGGGATAACGATTTCATTAGCAGGTAATCCAAGAATAAAAGCCATTAAAATGAAACCATCTAGTCCGATGAATTGGGCAAACGGATTTAAGAAATTGGCGATATAAGTTAAAATGCTTAAGTCACCAATATAGAGATTGGCCATGCACCAAATGATAATTCCTGCAGGAACCGCAATCATGATGGCACGTCCTAACACGAAGAGGGTACGGTCAATAATCGATGTATAAAGGATGCGTCCTACTTGTGGGGTACGATATGGAGGAAGCTCAAGGGTAAAGGATGAGGGAACTCCTTTTAAAATGGTTTTAGATAACCCATAAGAAACAAGCAGCGTAATGATGACACCTAAAATAATAATTAAGCTTACGACAAGTGCGCTCATTAAACTGTTTTGAAAAGTGTTTAAGTTTAAGGTGAGTAGTAAGACACTTGCAATCGCGATAATAGTGGGAAATCGTCCATTGCAAATGACAAAGTTATTGGTTAAAATGGCAATCAATTTTTCTCGAGGGGATTCGATAATCCGACATCCAATAATTCCTGCTGCATTACATCCAAATCCCATACACATGGTTAAGCATTGTTTCCCATGAGCACAGGCTTTTTTAAATAAGTGATCGAGATTAAAGGCGACGCGAGGAAGGTAGCCTAAATCTTCGAGTAAAGTGAAGAGTGGGAAGAAAATAGCCATTGGTGGTAACATGACAGAGACGACATTTGCTAAGGTTTGATAAACACCGGATAAAAGCATGTTATGAAGCCAAGTAGGTGTGTGAATCCAATCTAGGAATTGATCAATATAACCTTCTACCCAAGAGAAAAAGTTAGCTAGTAGTTGGGATGGACCATTCGCACCTACGATGGTCAACCAAAAAATTACCAATAAAAGAAGAAGCATTAGTGGGATTCCGAACCATCTTGAAGTGATGACACGGTCAATTTTTAAATCACGTTCGCGTGCGAGTTGCTTTTGATCAAGTGTATAAACATAATCGTTTTTGATTTGTTCAGCTTTAGCATAACTAACTTCAGTTAAGTGATCACGAATTTGTTCCTTATTAAGAGGCAATGGGGTGTGAGTAGCAATTTCAGTTAGGGATTGAGATTGTTCAGGGCTTAAATATTGATTCATAGATTGGTAGATGCTCTCGTTACCATCAATGAGACGAAGGGCTAACCAGCGTGGATTAAGGTTGGGGAATTGCTTGTCAAGAAGCGGCATCAGTTCGTTCACATAAGCTTCAGTTTCCTGATTATAAAGCAGAGGTTGTTGATGAAAGTCATAGTTTTCATCAATGACTTGATCGATGGCAGCTTTTAGGTCATTGATTCCGACTCCGTTTCGAGCCGAGGTTAAAACAACTGGAATGCCTAAGTCTGCTTCAATTTCCGCTTTATTCACGACAATTCCTTTTTTCTTTGCCTCATCGATTAAGTTAACACATAAAATCACACGATCAGTTAATTCCATAATTTGAAAGGCCAGATGAAGATTACGCTCTAAGGCAGTGGCGTCTGTGACCACAACGACGAGGTTGGGTTTTCCAAAGCAAATGAAATCACGAGCCACGATTTCTTCTTCTGAGGTCGCAAATAAAGAATAGGTTCCAGGGAGATCCACTAAGACATAATCGTGGGTGGCTGTTTTAAACTCTCCGCGAGCATTGGTCACCGTTTTTCCTGGCCAGTTTCCGGTATGTTGATGTAGTCCTGTTAACGTATTAAAGACTGTACTCTTTCCGGTATTCGGATTCCCAGCTAAGGCGATCACGAATTGGTCGTCTCGTCTATCAATATTAAATAAATCTTGTAAAGCCTTCCTTTTAGTTGAACTATACGTCAATCCCATTGAGTCATTCCTCCTTATTAATCATGAATGGGTTTAACCATAATTAAACTTCCTTCCTCTTCTCGTAGTGCAATCATCGCTCCGCGAATGTTATAGACGGTAAGGTTGTTTTTAGGTCCTTTTTTAATGACATCGATTAAAGCACCAGTCGTAATTCCTAATGCTAATAAACGTTCACGTAATAAGCCTGTTGCTGTGAGTTTCGTAACTTTAACTGTGGTTTGGCATTCAACTTCGTTTAATTTTTTCATTATCATCACTCCAATTAATATTTTAGCTATGGCTAACTTTTAGAATAAAAGAGAAGACAATCGAATGAGAGGTTGATTCTTCATTGACTCTCGGATCTTTTATTTCATTGACTTGTATAAAATATGATATAAAACGTATGTTTGCACATGGTTTCGTGTCATTTTATAAAAATGGGCAGATTCATCAAAAGCAGGCTAGAACTGAAAGGGAGTTAGAGGCTTCTGGCTCTTTATTAACCATTGATAAATCTTAGCCGGGGCTAACTTTTGAATGCTAGTCCCTATATCGTATGAGAAAGGTGAGAAAAGGTGACAAAAAACAAAATCATTCATTTTTTACAGTTTTTGTTTAATGGATGGGATAGTATTTGCACAACGGTTCAAACTATAGTATTATTATAGTAGTTGCATATGATTGGAGGAGAATATTGATGGCTGTGTCAAAATATTATCGTATTGAAGAAGCAAACCAAGAAATTGGGAATATTGAAATTCATTCACAAGTTTTTGAAGTGATTGCCCATAACGCCACAGCAGAAATTGAAGGGGTTTCAAAGATGTTTGAAAGTATCTCACAATCAATTGCCGATACTTTTAATAGTAAAAAACACCGTAATGGTGTTGAAGTTGAATTTGATGAAAATGGATTAGTTATTGATGTATATGTGAGTATTAAAGTGGGTTATGCCATTAATGAAGTCGCTGAGAAAATCCAAAAAAACATTCATCAAATGATTTATCATATGACATCTGTCAAAACGTCTGAAATTTACGTTCATGTCGTATCAATTGATTTTGATTAAAAAAATAAACCACTTTTAGTGGTTTATTTTTATTTTTTTCGGCAAATTCTTGATAAATATGATAACATATATAGTTGAAACCTTTAAAAATAGTATACAATATAGTTGTAGCAACTTAGAAGATTTGAATAGAAAGAGGGATTTTTGTGATTCGTCATGTATTACGTCAATTTGCAGTACAAACATTATACCAAATGGAAGTGGGGCAGATGACCAAAGAAGAAGCCATCGAAAACGTTGAATGGATGGTTGAAGGTTTAAAAGAAGAAGCTATGGAATTAATGGCTGAAGAAGTAACACCACATCAAATTCTTGAAGTCGAACGTCAATTTACATTAGATGAGTTCTATTTTGAATTAGTAAACGGTGTTTTAACTCATAAAGAAGATTTAGATCAAATCATTGATGAAAACTTAAAAGGATGGAGTTTTTCACGTTTAAATAAAGTTGATAAAGCCATTTTACGCTTAGCAACATATGAGATGAAATTCTGTCAAGAGACACCTCATAAAATTATCATCGATGAAGCGGTAGAATTAACAAAAGAATTCTCAGATACTGGAGATGGAAAAGCACGTAGCTTTAATAATAAAGTATTAGACCAAATTAGTAAGCACTTTGCATAGTAGGATGTGAAACCGATGGAGGAGAGACAACCCTTAACCGTTAAGGCGTTAACGAAATATATTAAGTTAAAATTCGATTATGATAAAAATTTACAACACCTCCTTCTAAAGGGAGAATTATCAAACGTCAAACGACATTCACGTGGACATCTTTACTTTACATTAAAAGATGATGAGGCACAAATTAATGCGGTGATGTTTGCCAGTGCAGCTTCACATTTAACTTTTGTGCCGGCCGAGGGAATGCAAGTGGTTGTCAAAGGCCATATTACCGTTTATGAAGCGGGCGGTTCTTATTCAATGTATGTTAAAGAAATGACGGAAGACGGAGTTGGAAATCTTTATGTTGCTTTTACGCAAATGAAAGAGCGTTTAGGGGCAGAGGGATTATTTGATGCAAGATTCAAGCAACCTATCCCAACTTACCCCCAGGCGGTTGGGGTGATTACTTCACCCACAGGTGCTGCGATCCGTGATATTCTTTCCACGATTAAACGTCGTTTCCCACTGGTCAAAGTTTATGTGTACCCAGCACTTGTTCAAGGTGATCAAGCAGAAGCTTCGATTATATCATGTATTAAACAAGCGAATGAAATGAAGTTGGTGGATACGTTAATTGTTGGTCGTGGAGGAGGTTCAATTGAGGATTTATGGGCGTTTAATAAAGAGGGTGTAGCTCGTGCAATCTTTGAATCAAAAATTCCAATTATTTCAGCCGTAGGTCATGAAACAGATTTTACCATTGCTGATTTTGTGGCAGATCATCGTGCACCGACTCCAACAGGAGCGGCAGAGATGGCCGTTCCCAATTTACCAGATGTGTTAAAACATTTTAATCAACTAAATGTTCGACTCAATCATAATTTCAATGTTCAATTTGAACAAAAGAAGAATCAATTAGCACAGCTAAGTAATCATTATATTATGAAAAATCCACATGCTTTATTTGAGCAACGATTAATGCATGTGAATCAATTGAATGATAAGTTACAATTTGTTTTACAAGATCAGTTAACTAAACGGAAAGCTCAGTTTGCAACGGATTATCATCGATTAATTCAATTTAATCCAATGGTCAAGGTTGACAGTTCTAAACAACACGTCGCCTTTTTAACTCAACAGTTAAAAGCATTGATGAGTGAGCACCTATCAGAGCATAAGCAAAACTATCACGTGCTATTAACGAAACTTGAGATGTTAAATCCATTATCCATTTTGAAAAAAGGATATTCAGTGATTACTGATGAAAATGAAGAGATGATTACAACGGTTCAATCTATGAGCGTAGGTCAGATCATTTCAGTTGCCTTAGATGATGGAACCGTGAAAGCATCGATCAAAGAAATTCAACCAAGTGAAAGCAATTAAAGGGGTGATTTTGAATGAGTGAATCAAAAATGAATTTTGATGAAGCATTACAGCAATTAGAACAAGTCGTGCGTCAATTAGAAGCAGGAAACTTACCATTAGAGCGCTCAATTGAGTTATATAAGCAAGGAATGTTGCTTTCAAATGAGTGTCATCAAAAATTACAACAAATTGAATCAGAGGTCGCTAAACTCGTGGATCCAACTGGTTCGATGACTGATTTTGAGGTATCGGGGGAATAATAGATGTTAGCACAGTATATAGCAAAACATAAAACACCATTCGATGCGTACATGATGAGTCTAATTGAAGGTGAAGCCATTCCAAACCAGTTAAAAGAATCGATGCTTTATTCGCTTTCTGTGGGTGGAAAACGATTAAGACCAATTTTATTATTTGCTGTTTTAGATACATTAGGATTAGAGGCAACCCGTGGTTATCAAATCGCTTCTGCTCTTGAAATGATTCATACGTATTCACTTATTCATGATGACTTACCTGCTATGGATGATGATGATTTAAGACGTGGAAAACCAACTAATCATAAAGTGTTTGGTGAAGCAACTGCGATTTTAGCTGGAGATAGTTTGCTTACGCATGCGTTTAAGGTGATTTGTAGTGATGAAGGTTTATCGTTACAACAACGTTTAGCGCTTGTTTCAATGTTATCAATGGCAGCCGGGCCTATGGGAATGGTAGCTGGACAAATGTTAGATATGGAAGCAGAGACGAAGCCAATTACACTTGAACAGTTAAAGCAGATTCATGTCAATAAAACGGGACGTTTAATCGAGTTTTCAATTGTTGCCGCAGCTATTATTGCACAGGCATCTGAAGAAACGATTCAATTGCTGCGTCAATTTGCGGGGCATGTTGGATTAGCCTTTCAAATTAAAGATGATATCTTGGATGTGGAAGGTAATGGTGAGTTAATTGGGAAAGATGTTGGAAGCGATCTAGAAAATGGGAAAAGTACCTATGTTTCATTAACTTCATTAGATGAAGCTAAAGTGATGCTCAATGAAGAAATTGAAGCAGCTCTAGCGATATTAGAGGAGTTACCATATGAGACTTCATTGTTAGCGGCGATCACCGATTACGTCAAAGAACGTCAAGCATAAATTAGGGGGCGATTTTTATATAATCGCCTTTTATTATGTTTAAAGTCAATGATCTACCGAGGAAAAGAAGAGGTAGTTTATAGGAATTAAGGTCGAAATATGGTATGATAAAAAGAGATAAAAAAATAGAATTTTTATCTAAAATGACAGATAATAAATATGTGAAACAAGGTTGGAGTGATTAAGATGTATGACATCGAGAAGATTACAAATCCTTCATTCATCAAGAATTTGTCAACTAAAGAAATGCAAGTGTTATGTCAGGATATTAGAACATTTTTGATTGATTCTTTATCAAAAACAGGTGGTCATGTATCATCAAATCTTGGGGTAGTAGAGTTGACAGTGGCGATGCATAAAGTGTTTAATTCGCCAGAAGATAAATTCATTTGGGATGTTGGACATCAAGTATATATTCATAAAATGTTAACGGGAAGAGCAAATCAATTTTCAACGTTAAGACAATATAAGGGGTTATCTGGTTTTCCCAAGCGTAAAGAATCAGAGCATGATTGCTGGGAAACAGGACATGCTTCAACTTCGATTTCAGCAGCAGTCGGGATGGCTTATGCTAGAGATTTAAATGATGAAAATTATCACGTAGTGGCAGTGATTGGTGATGGATCCTTAACAGGTGGGATGGCTTATGAGGCATTAAACCATATCGGTCATACGAATAAACGTTTAATTGTCATCATTAATGATAATGAAATGGCCATTTCACCAAATGTAGGGGCGCTTCATAATATTTTTGGAAGTATTCGTACGAATGAATCGTACTTAAATACGAAACGTCGTCTGAAAAAGTTATTGAAAAATACGCAATTATTAAATCGTGTGATGTATCGTGCGAAAGGAAGTTTAAAACGTTTTGTTATCGGTGAGACACCATTTGATGCGATGGGATTCAAGTATTTTGGACCCGTAGATGGACATAATCTAGATGATTTAATTAAAAATTTAAACTTTGCTAAAAAAGCAGACAAGCCAGTCATTGTTCATGTGAAAACGAAAAAGGGAAAAGGTTATTCGTTTGCAGAAGCGGATAAACTTGGAACTTGGCATGGTGTTGGGAAGTTTAATAAAGAAACGGGTGAAGTTTCAGTTCACAAAAAAGAAAATTGTGTTTCTTGGAGTAAATTAATGTGTAACGGATTAATTGAGTTAACTAAACATGACTCACGCGTTTCAGTGATTACACCTGCTATGATTAATGGCTCAGCATTAAATGATTATCAAATGCTTTACCCGAATCGATTAATTGATGTAGGGATTGCAGAAGAACATGCGGTGACAATGGCTGGTGGAATGGCAACTCAAGGAATGAAGCCATTTGTTTCGATTTATTCAACGTTCTTTAAGCGTGCGTTTGACCAAGTTCATCATGATGTTGCAAGACAAAATTTAAATGTTGTGTTTGGCGTGGATCGTGCAGGAATTGTAGGGGCTGATGGAGAAACTCACCAAGGGCTATATGATATTCCAATGTTACGCCCCATTCCCAATATGACAATCATGATGCCGAAAGATGCGAAAGAAGCGTATGATTTATTGTATACGGCATATGAAATTAATGGACCAGTTGCGATTCGTTATCCGCGTGGTGATGTTTTCAATGTGGTACCAAATTATGAGTCGTGGCAATCAGTACCTGTTGGTTCTTGGACGACGCTTAAATCAGGAGCAGATGCTTATCTTCTTTCGATGGGACCGATTCTTGATGATTTAGTTCAATTAGCGGAAGATTTAAGTCAAGCCGAAGGGATTAACGTTGGAGTGATTAATACCCGCTTCATTAAGCCACTAGATACTCGTCTTTTAGATGAGTTAGCAAAACTTGAGGTTCCGCTCATTGTTTATGAAGAGTCAGCGATGATTGGTGGACTAGGAACAGCCATTTTAGAGTATTATAATGAAACAAACCAAACAGTTAAGGTGAAACGATTAGGAGTTCCAGATGTTTATGTTCAACATGGTAGTGTCCCAGAGGTGCTGGCAGAACTCCATCTTTCATTAGATGATATTAAAGCAGAAATTAATCAAGTAATTAAAAAGTAGGTCGGTGTCAAAAAACATGAAAAAAGAACGTATTGATGTGTTATTAACACAATTAGGATATTTTAATTCACGTGAAAATGCAAAGCGTGCAATTATGGCGGGTCTTGTTTTAGTCGATCAAGAACGCGTGGATAAACCAGGAGAAAAAGTACCTGTAGAAGCAAAAATTACGGTTAAAGGAAATGTATGTCCATATGTTAGCCGCGGAGGATTTAAACTTGAAAAAGCGATTAAAACGTTTAATATTGATTTAACCGATAAAACGATTATCGATATTGGGGCGTCAACAGGTGGATTTACGGACTGTGCCCTGCAAAATGGAGCTAAGTTATCGTATGCTGTTGATGTAGGATACAATCAATTAGATTGGAAGATGCGTCAGGATGAGCGTGTCATTTGCATGGAGCGTACGAACTTCCGATATATGACGCCTGAAGACTTAAAGTTTGGAGCTCCTCAGTTTGCATGTATCGATGTTTCATTTATTTCGTTAAAAATCATTTTCCCTGTCTTAAAGCAATTACTAGCTAAAGAGGGTGAGATTGTTGCATTAATTAAACCTCAATTTGAAGCCGGAAAAGATCAAGTTGGTAAAAAAGGAATCGTTCGTGATGCTAAGGTACATATTAAAGTTATTCAAGACATTCTTGAATTTATTACAGCCCTTGATTTAAGTGTGCTTGGATTAACTTACTCGCCAATTAAAGGGGGAGAAGGAAATATTGAATTTTTAGTACATATAGGCTATAATGAAAATATGCGAACAAATGTTTACGAAAAAGATATTATTCAAATCGTAAGCGATGCACATAGTCAGTTATAGTAGGTGGTTAATATGTTATCGCATTTGTCAATTCAGAACATGGCGATTATCGAATCTTTACAATTAGATTTAAATAAAAATATGACTGTTTTAACGGGTGAAACAGGTGCAGGGAAATCAATTATTATTGATGCTATTTCTTTATTAATCGGCGATCGTGCGTCAACTGATCTTATTCGTCATCATGAAGAGATGGCAGTAATTGAAGGTATTTTTGAAATTGAACAAAATAAGCCATTAAAAGCTTATCTTTTAGAACAAAATATTCCAGTTGAAGAACAGTTATTGGTTAAACGAACGATTAAACGAGTTGGAAATGGTCAGATTCGTGTTAATGGTGAATTATTATCGGCGAATCAATTAAAGGAAATTGGACAATTTTTAGTTGATATTCACGTACAGCATGATACGCATCGGTTATTTCATAACGAGTATAACTATCAATTGATTGATAATTTTGATTTAACCGAGCAAGTCAGTGTAACGAACGACGTTTATCAACAAGCACTTAAAGAATATAATCAAGCTAAACAGGCTTACACTAATTTTAAAAAGAATGCCGAAGAAATTCAAAAACGACTCGATTTAATCCTGTTTCAAAAGAATGAAATTGAGAAGGCTAACTTAAAAAAAGGTGAGCTTGAAGAGTTAGAAGAGCGTCGTCACCTGATATTGAATTCAGATAAGCTTCACAAAACATACGGTCAGATTTTACATGGTTTAAATTGCGACGGTGGGGCAGTAGAACGACTATATCAAGCATATAATGCGACGCAAAGCTTAGCTAATATTGATGAAAGTCTTTCTTCTGCTGTGACACAAATGGGTGATATTTATTATGGGTTAGAGGAGTTTGTTAATTTAATCTCGTCTAAATTAGATGAATTGAATTACTATCCTGAAGAACTTGAAGAAATTGAATCGCGCCTCAATGAACTTCAACAACTAAAACGTAAATATCGTTTAGAAGTTGATGAAATCATGGCTTATTATGATCAAATTGTAACTGAACTGGCACAGGTGGAAGATTCAGAACACTATGAGCAGTCCTTGTATCAAGTTTTAGAAAAAGCGTATCATCACTTAATTGAAGCGGGAGAAGCGTTAAATGAAAAACGTTTAGAAATCTCAAATAGAATTAAGACACAGCTGATTGCTGAACTACAGGACCTTCAATTATTTAATGCTCAGTTTGATATTGAATTTACACGTTTAAAAACAGATGATATGATTAATACTATTTTTTCGACACATGGAATTTATGAAATTCAGTTTTTATTAAGTACAAATAAAGGTGAGCCAATGAAACCACTGAATAAAGTTGCTTCAGGTGGTGAATTATCTCGTATTATGTTAGCTTTAAAAACGATTCTCAATCGAGGGCAATACATATCTACCATTATATTTGATGAAATTGATACGGGGGTCAGTGGTCAAGTGGCATCGAGTATTGGCTCAAAAATGAAAGAAATTGCTAAGCAAAAGCAAGTTCTGTGTATCACCCATTTACCACAAGTTGCTTCACTTGCCGATCATCATATTCATGTTAGTAAATATGAAAAAGAAGGACGAACAGTGACGGCCGTTAAAAAATTAACAACAGATGAACGAATACATGAAGTTGCAAGAATGTTAAGTAGTGATAATGTGACTGAATCTGCCTTGTTAAATGCTAAACAACTCCTACAACAACTTTAATAAAAAGAATTCCAATTTTTTTATTCATTTGAACAAAAAAATTGGAATTCTTTTTTTTCTATATTTAGTGTTGAAAAAGCCATAATAATAGTGTAGTTCGTGTCGAATAAAGTTGAAAGGAGGCGCAATATGAATAAAAAAATAAATAAAAAAAGCTTTTTAGCTCATAATATATTAATATTTGTCTTCTCTTTATTAAGTATTAGCGCTCCTGCACAAGAGTATGCATGGGCACAATCTAATAATGAACAACTTTTACATATTGATGAAAAACGAAAAATCTATGAGGTTTCTTATTCTTCAAGTGAAGAATCGACACCAGTTAACCAAACTGAAGGACGCTATATGTTAATCCCGGGTGGTGACGCGATTGGGATCAAAATTCAGACAGATGGTCTTGTGGTGGTAGATACGTATCAAGTCAATACAGCAGAAGGAACGATTAATCCAGCTAAAGATGCTGGGATTATGAAAGGTGATTTAATTTTAGCAGTTAATAATCAGAAGGTTTCAACGATTGAGGAGTATAAAGAGCAGCTTTTACTCGCAGAGCAAAGTAAACAAATGATTTTAACCATTAACCGTCAAGGAAAGACATCACATTTAACTGTTCACCCTGTGATCTCTACAGATGGAGTGATGACAACTGGGCTATACTTAAGAGATAAATTAGCGGGAATCGGAACTTTAACTTTTATTGATCCGAATTCACATAAATATGGAGCATTAGGTCATGAAATAATCGATCAAGATACGAATCAGTTAGTTAGTATAAAAAATGGTGAAATTATTAATTCGAATGTAGTTTCTGTTCGTAAAGCAACAAGTGGTAAACCTGGTGAAAAAGTCGCCGACATCTTATTTGATGATAAGTTAGGGACATTAGAAAAAAATAATAATTTTGGTATTTATGGTGTTATGAGTTCAGAGTTACATAATCAAAAAGATTTAATGCCCATTGCTTATATTAATGAAGTAAAAGCAGGTCCCGCACAAATTTTAACTGTCTTAAATGGAAATAAAGTGGAAGCGTTCGATATTAATATTACCGAAGTTAATATGCAAACACAAAAAGCAATAAAAGGAATTAAATATACGGTAACAGATGAACGTTTACTCAATCAAACAGGTGGAATTGTCCAGGGGATGAGTGGAAGCCCTATTATTCAAGATGGTAAAATTGTTGGTGCTGTGACTCACGTTTTAGTTCATGATTCAACGATGGGATATGGTATCTTTATTGAATGGATGTTACAAGAGTCGGGAATCAACTATCGTAGCGAAGAAGCACAATCTGATGCAGCCTAATAAGTGATATTCGTTTTTTCGACATAATCAGACAACAACAAGATAAACTAAACCGAAACGAAATAAAAGACAAAACATGATAAAAAATATTTGTCGAATATATTTATGAAAATTTATAATCTCTCAAAAAATGAGAAGTAATTATTGAAAAATGTAAGGAACTGTAATTTAATAGATATATAACCGGAAAAATTAGGGGGCCAAAAAATGAATAAATTAAAAGTTCTATTAGCTGACGACAATAAAGAATTAATAACGGTATTATCTGAGTATATTTCCTTACAAGAGGACATGGAAGTTGTAGAAGTAGCGGGAAATGGAAATGAGGTATTATCTGTTTTAAGACAACGCGACATCGACATTTTATTATTAGATGTTGTTATGCCTGATCTAGATGGGGTAAGTGTATTAGAAGAATTAAAAGAAAATCCAACCCTATATAAACGTCCACGACATATTATTATGTTTACTGCATTCAATCAAGAGAAAATCATGATGCGTGCTGCTGAATTAGGGGCATCGTATTTCATTATGAAACCATTTGAAATTAATAAAATTGTTAAAATCATTCGTGATATTAATGTTCGTTTCGATACGACAGAAGTATCAAAGCCGGTCAACCATTTATATGGAAATCGTCCAGCAGTAAAAGAGTTTGATTTAGAGTCAGAGATTACAAATATTTTACATGAAATGGGTGTACCAGCACATATTAAAGGGTACTTATACTTACGAGAATCAATCAATATGGTTTATAATGATATTGAACTTCTTGGATCAATTACAAAGGTATTGTATCCAGACGTGGCTAAAAAATATAAGACAACAGCTTCACGTGTTGAACGTGCAATTCGTCATGCGATTGAAGTGGCATGGAACCGTGGAAATATCGAAGCTATTTCAAATATCTTTGGGTATACAGTAAGCGTTTCAAAATCAAAACCAACAAACTCAGAGTTTATTGCGATGATTGCAGATAAACTACGTTTAGAACATAAAAATAAAGTTGCATCTTAATTGTCTAATCCTTGAGCATTGAGTTCCAATGCTCTTTTTTTATAATATTCACCATCGTTGTACTTTTATCATATATTAATTCAGAATGGAAGTAACTCACATCAAGAGACTAACATGACTGAAAATGATAATGAAAGGAGGAATAAGATGATTGATGAATAAACTTCATCAATCTCTTAAAAGAGAAGATGGGATATTATAAAATTCATACTTATCAATTAACGTGTGATTGTCCATATTGTCAACGAATTCGTTCATCAAACGCATCCGTGCAATCGAATACAGAGGTGGCACAAGAAACGAGTCATGAGTTAATGAGACAAACGGCTCGACAAGATACATCCGAAGGCAATTTAATCACCTTGAACAATGCCTTTACACAGGCACCTATTACAGTTGGTGGAGAAGTGGTTTATGTACCGAAAGTATTAGGACCTAAAAAAGAGGAATTGCGTGGGGTTTGGATTACAACGGTACGTAACAATGACTTTCCTAGTAAGGCAGTTTATGAGAATGGGTTTAATCTGGAATTATTTAAATCTGAATTTTTAGCAATTCTTCGTCGCTGTAAAGCATTAACTTTAAATGCAATCTTTTTTCAAGTTCGACCTGAAGGAGATGCCTTTTATGAATCAGGTGTCAATCCATGGAGTGCTTACTTAACAGGTGAACAAGGCGTTAAACCCGATTGGGGTGACTTTGATCCCTTAACATGGATGATTGAAGTGACCCATCAAGAAGGGATTGAATTTCATGCCTGGTTTAACCCGTACCGCTTAACACCAGTGGGTGATCCAAACTCAACGAAACAAAGTCTATTAAATTCATTGAGTGATACACATTATGCGAGACGTCATCCTGATTGGGTTTATTATTTTAATCGTCAAATCTATTTAGATCCAGGTGTTCCAGAAGTTCGTGAGTTTATTGTTCAAACCGTCATGGAAGTTGTTCAAAACTATGCCATTGATGCCGTACATTTTGATGATTACTTCTATCCGTATTCATATGAAGCAGAAGTTAATGGACAGCCAACGGTCATTAGCTTTGCTGATGAAAGTCCAGATTATGCGACTTATGAAGCTAATCATGAACCTAATCAAGATATCGATACCTGGCGAGAACAAAATATTAATCAGTTAGTCTACACATTATCACGCACCATTCATGAATATGATGTTGAAAATGGAAAAAGTATTGCATTTGGAATCAGTCCATTTGGGGTTTGGGCCTCAGCTGAAGAAACGGAGGGCGTAGGTTCGAATACTTCATCAGCCCAGTTATCCTCTTTAAGTGAATACGTGAATTCAAAACTATGGGTGGATGAAGAATGGTTAGATTATATTGTGCCACAAAATTATTGGTCATTGTCAGATTCTCTTTCATCGTTTGCGGAAGTAGCTGCCTGGTGGAATAAAGTGGTTGGGAATTCTCGTACCCAACTTTATATGGGATTAGGTTTATATCTTTATAATGAAGACTATCAGCACCCAGCTTGGCAAAATCCTGAAGAAATCGTCGACCAAATACGTTATCTTCGCACCCTTTCTGATAATGATGGTTATGTGTTCTTTACTTATCATAATTTAATTGCTTATGATAATAATGAGCCCGGTCAACAAGTGTTAAATCAGGCTCTTTCTCGTTTAGAAAATGAAGTCTTAACCACTTATAGTCTTGTACCCCCTCGACCATGGTTACAAATGCGTGTGACTAATCCGGTACAAAATTTAATGGTGACACCATGTGATGAAGAATGTACTTTAATTCAATTTGAAGATTCACTTGAAAATAATAGTCAATACTATGTGATCTATCGGGTTCCTCGAGCAAGATATCGTGAAACGATCGATTTTTCAGATGCAAGTTATATTTTAGATGTCATTGGAAAAAATAAAGGAGAAGTTGTTCAACATTATACGGATACAACTGCTAATCCGAATGCCGTTTATACTTATGCGGTCACCGCGTTATCACAAGCGCAAGTGGAATCAAGCCCTGTTTCATTTGTATATATTCCTTAAATAAAAAAAATCATTTACTAAGTCAGTAAATGATTTTTTTTTTATTAAAAGAAAGGCATATCGCGAAGGTTGATAATACTTACGATTAATGAAATTAAAGGGACAACGACGAATGATAATGCTAAAATTAATAATAAGATTTTTGTGCCCTTCATCTTGTTTAAATTATGTTGTGCTTTTTTAGCCATACTAAATTCACCTCATAGACAAAATTTGCTATAATGTATACTGTAACTTAGTCTATTATAATATAAATACTTAGAAAAAGGAAGAGGATTTAACTTTGGGAACGCCGATATTTAGAATTATATTCCATATTGACTTAAACGCTTTCTTCGCTTCGTGTGAAACGATATTACGACCAGAATTGCAAAACTTACCGTTGGCTATTACAGGTGAGAAGTCGTCGAAGCGTGGAATTGTGGTTACTGCAAATTATGTTGCTCGTCAATATGGGGTTCATAGTGCCATGCCACTGATGCAAGCTAAAAAGAAGTGTCCACATTTAGTGGTTGCATCGGCGAACTTTGATTTATATCGAAAAATATCTCAGCAATTTATTCAGTTATTACATGAATATAGTAATCAAGTTGAAAAGGCATCTATTGATGAGGCGTATGTCGATGTCACTCACCTTTATCAAGAAATTCACCCGCTTCACTTAGCACAACAAATTCAACAACGCATATTCAATGAATTAAAGATTGGATGCAGTATTGGTGTCGCACCGAATAAGTTTTTAGCAAAGATGGCTTCTGATATGAAAAAGCCGAATGGGATAACGGTTTTAAGGAAACGAGATTTGCCACACATCCTATGGCCGATGCCGATTGAGGAGATGTTTGGGGTAGGTAAAGCCTCTTCACCTAAATTAAAGCAATTAGGGATAAATACAATTGGCGACTTGGTGCATTATAAAGACGTTGATAAAATTGAGCAACTCTTTGGGCATCATGCACTCAAATGGATTGAGAATGCAAAAGGCAATGATCAAAATCCAATCAACCCAAATAAGTATGAAGTTCCATCTAGCATCGGTCATTCGACGACCTTTTCTAAAGACTATTGTTTTGATGAGGAAATAAAAGCAGAGGCCAAGCGAATGTGTATTAAGACGTCCAATCGATTAAAAAAATATGGTTTATACGCTAAGACAATTAGTATTCAACTAAAAGATACGTCATTTAAACAAATCACACGGAGTCAAACGGTTCAAATTCCGATTCAAAGTGTCAATGAACTCTATCCAATCATTGAAGAGCTATTTGATGAACATTGGGAAGGACAAGCCCTGCGCTTAATTGGAGTGAATACGACGAATTTAGTCAATACGAATAAAGTGACTCAACAATTAAATCTCTTTAATTATCAGTCGTTTGCGAGTGAAGAGAAGTTAAACCAAACCATTCAACAAATAAAAACAAAACATGGCACCCATCTTATTCAAAAAGGGATTCAGAAAGGACAAAAGTGATTATGAAAAAATTGGAAGAAAAACAATTAACAAGTCAGGAGTATTACCGCAACTCATTTTTAAAGGTGACAGAGGATGAGGTCATTTTACCGAATGATAAACAGGCCAAACGTGTCGTTGTTCATCATCCAGGAGGAGTAAATTTAATCGCCCTAGATGAGGCGAATCGTTTAATGTTAGTCGAGCAATATCGTTATCCGATTGAAAAAGCGACCTTGGAAACACCAGCTGGTAAAATTGAACCCGGAGAAGAAACTAGTGTGACAGCTAAGCGTGAATTAGAGGAGGAGACAGGCTACACGTGTGAATCGTTAAAAATGATTGGTCGTTTCGCCACGTCACCAGGTTTTTGTAATGAATATATTGAAAACTTTTTAGTCATTAATCCCCAAAAGCTAGATTATGAAGTGGCTGGAGATGAAGACGAATTTATTAATTTATATCATGTCACAAAAGAGGAAGCCTTAAAGTTCGTAGAGGAAGGGCGTATTTGTGATTTTAAAACGATTTATGCGATTCAATACTTGATCCTTCATCATCAGTGGTAATCAGCATTCTTAAACTGACAAGAGTTGTCATAGGGGGAGAAACCATCGTTAAATTAGAACATATCATTGAGGAATATTAAGCGAATGTGTCGGCAGTCTTTGATTTTAAAAAATAACCATAAATCTTTACTATTTTTTAGCATAGTTTCTCTTTTTCTTTCATAAAGTTAGAAAAGAAAGGGGGAAGTGCTCATGGTCGCACAAAAACGTCGCAAAAAATCGTTCTCTTATGTCTTATATGTCATGTATGTTCTACTACTACTCGTCATCATTGGTGATATTATTGGGTCTTCACTTTATATTAAATTGGAACAATCGTCACAAAGTTTAATGGTGAACTATGTGAATGAAAATATTAATGCGTTTGATCAAACTCAATGGTCATTTAATCAATTATTTTATAAACAATTCATGTATCAAGGAAGTATGTGGGTGTTAGGATTAACTGTCATTGGTGTCGTCGTCAATTTGTTTTTAGTTTTCTTAAAAGGAGTCATTGCTGGATTTAACGTCTTCTTTATCTTTCAAACATTAGCACCTATGCAAGCCATTTGGACAAGTTTTCTTTGGTTAATTCAGTATTCACTTATTTTAGGTGTTACCATTTTAAGTGGTTATTTTAGTGTTCGCTTTGTGATTATGGCGGTCAAAATTATTTTCTTTAAGAAGAATACGACTCTTTTACAAAAGCATTTACTATATTACTTTTATCAGTTATTCATTATTATGGTTTTAACATTGGTGACTTCAGGAGTGACGTACTTAATCCAACCGATTGTCTACCATCAGTTTGAAAAAGCAGGTCAAGCTCAGCCCGTAGAACAGTCAGCTGATGACTTTATTTCGACGTCTTCTGATGCGACATCAAATCTAATGTTGCAAATAAATATTAATTTTGAAAGAGAAGTGTTATAATAAACTATAACTAAATTTAGATTTTAATAGCAAGATGGTGAAAAAATGACACAACTTTCAAAATATGAAGCAATGATCGTTAAATCAGGTTCGAAATTAACCAAACAGCGTAAACAAATTTTAAAAGTCATTGTTGATCATTCAGATGAACACTTTTCTGCCGAAACGTTATATGATTTAGTGAGACATATTGACAGCTCGATTGGAATTGCAACCGTCTATCGAACGTTGGAGCTGTTTGAAAAGCTAAAAATTATTCGCAATGTTAAAATAAAAAATGATGGGGTTAATTATTATGATGTAATTGATTTAGATGAGCAAAATCATTTTCATCACCATTTAATTTGTACCACGTGTAATCGCATCATTGAAATTGCGGATGAATTAGAAAGTTATGAGGCCTTTATCAAAGAAAAGTATGGGTTTAATGTCACTGATCATGATCTAACCCTTTATGGAACATGCGCATCATGTCAATAATCAAAGGAATGTTAAGAGCTTCTACTTAAGTAGAAGTTCTTTTCTTTTTAAGGAGAGAAATAGATGAACTATCAAATGGAATTGAACGGATTTTTAACTTATTTAATGATTGATCGTGGATTAAGCTTAAATACAAAAGAGAATTATGAACGCGACTTAAAAAGTTACTTAAGCTTTATCAAACAGCAATCAGTTGAGGAACTCAATCAAATTGAGCGCGATCAGATTCAGCTTTACTTGATTGAACTATATGAGCGAGGGCTCAATACTAAGTCAGTCGCTCGTCATTTGTCAGCGATTCGAGCGTTTCACCAGTATTTAATCATTGAGAAAGTTTGTGTGAAAAATCCATGTGATTTAATTGAAAGCCCGAAGTTAACACGTGATTTACCGGAAATTCTAAGTATCGAGGAAGTCGATGCATTACTTGAAAGTTTTAAACAAGATACACCAGGAGACCTTCGAAATCGAGCGATGGTCGAATTATTATATGCCTCAGGTCTTCGTGTCACTGAACTTTTGAATTTAAGACTTGAAGATTTACATTTATCGATGCAATTTATTAAATGTCAAGGAAAGGGAAATAAGGAACGAATTGTTCCGATTGGTGAAGTGGCTGCTGAGGTGCTAGATCTTTATTTAACAATTGCCCGACCTAAACTTTTAAAGAAACCGACGGATGTCTTGTTTTTAAATCGTTTCGGTGAGATGATGACACGCCAAGGTTTTTGGAAAATTTTAAAAAAACAAGCTCAACTGGCGGGGATTACAAAAGAATTATCTCCCCATAAGCTTCGCCATTCCTTTGCCACACATCTAATTGAAAATGGGGTCGATTTACGTTTAGTACAAGAAATGTTAGGGCATTCTGATATTGCAACGACTCAAATTTATACGCATATTAGTAAAGATCATTTACGTGGGGTATTTGAGCAAGCGCATCCACGAAGCGGGAAAACAAGTGTTGAAAATGATGGCTTTTTCTCGCAAAGTTTGGAAAAATGAAATATAATAAATAAGTAAACGGGATTGATTAATACTAAGTTTGTATTAGTTTGTACGTTAGAAAGGAAGTTATTTATGAAGTATAATCGTATATTTTTAGTTATTATGGACTCTGTAGGGGCTGGGGAATTACCAGATGCAAAAGATTATAATGATACAGGGGCAAATACGTTAAAACATATTGCACAGACTGCTAAAGGATTAAAGATGCCTCATATGCAAGCATTAGGATTAGGAAATTTAACAGAAATTGAAGGTGTGGCACCGATTCGACCTGAAAAAGGATATTATACGAAGTGTGAAGAGTTATCAGTAGGGAAAGATACGATGACTGGACACTGGGAAATCATGGGGCTTAAAATTACAGAACCGTTCCGTACCTTCACGGACACGGGATTCCCTAAAGAGTTAATTGATGAATTAGAGGCGCGTACAGGTCGTAAAGTAATTGGAAATAAATCATCATCTGGAACGGAAATTTTAGATGAATTGGGAGAACAGCACATGAAAACAGGTGATATCATCGTTTATACATCAGCGGATTCTGTGCTACAGATTGCAGCTCATGAAGATGTTATTCCAGTTGAAGAGTTATGGAATATGTGTAAGGTTGCACGTGAGATCACAATGAAAGAAGAATGGAAAGTTGGACGTATTATTGCACGTCCATTCGTTGGGCCGAAAAGAGGGGAATTCAAACGTACACCAAATCGTCATGATTATGCGTTAAAGCCATTCGGACGTACGGTCTTAAATGAATTAAAAGATGCAGGTCAAGAAGTGATTGCGATTGGTAAAATCAATGATATTTATGTTGGAGAAGGTGTAACAGAAGCTATCTTAACGAAATCAAATGAAGATGGAATGAATCAATTATTAAATGTGATGAAACGTGACTTCAATGGATTAGCCTTCTTAAACTTAGTTGATTTTGATGCGATGTATGGACATCGTCGTGACCCATTAGGATATGCGAAATGTTTAGAAGCATTTGATGTTCAATTAGGAGAGGTGTTATCAGAAATGAAAGCAGATGATTTATTAATTATCTCTGCTGACCACGGAAATGATCCAATTGCATCAGGAAGCGATCATACACGTGAGTATATCCCAGTCATTATGTATTCACCATCGATGAAAGCAAGTGGAGAGTTACCAATCGGTAAATCATTTGCTAACATTGGAGCAACCGTGGCCGAAAACTTTGGTGTAGAAATGCCAGCCATTGGAGAAAGTTATTTAAATCAATTAAACTAATTTGAAAAACTCAAGGGTAACCTTGAGTTTTTATTCAGAAGTAGACAGCGTTTTAAATTTTTATTAAAATAAAGAAAAGCTTTAATGTAAGAGGGTGAGAAATATGGAATCAGTAACACGTCGCGAGGCGATTTATGAGACGTTATCGAAGGCCATCCAACCGATTAAAGGTAGTGAATTGGCTAAAATGTATCAAGTGAGTCGTCAAGTTATTGTGCAAGATATCGCATTATTACGTGCGAAAGGAATCCAAGTAGTGGCAACTCCTTCTGGATATATGATTCAAGAACCTGTAGCCTCAGGTCTTTTGAAAACGATTTGCTGTAAACATGGACATACGATTGAAGAGTTACAAAAGGAATTAGAGTTAATTATTTCGTATGGTGGAAAAGTGATTGATGTGATTGTTGAACATCCGGTTTACGGTGAGATTCGAGTCGTTTTAAACTTAAATTATTTAAAGGATGTCAAAACGTTTATTGAAAAAGTGAGTCAAGCTCAAACAAAGCCTCTATCTTTGTTAACAGAGGGGATTCATTATCATACGTTAGAAGTCGAAAATGAACAGATGTATGAAGAGATTGTCAACGAATTAAAACAACATCATTTCATTCATGAGCGATTGAAATAATAAATAGGATAAATTTATCATTAATGAATTTCATGGCTTGGTCATGAAATTTTTTAAAAAATTTAGTGACAAGACATCGATATATATAAGGGCGATTGAAGTGAAGAATAATTTGATTTCAACGTTAAATTGAATTGGATTGCTGCCACTTTAGTGGTGAGAACTATTATTATTCAAATAGGAACACTTTTAAACCTTTAAACCTTTCTTTCAAAGTGAAGTGGGAGGAGTTGCGAAAGTCTTCATGGCAGCTGCTATTGGAGCAGGAGCTATGGATTCAGTAGATGGACAAATTGTTTTAAGTATCGGTGAACCAGCAGGTGCCTATTTAGCAGCGTTAACAACAGCATGGGTTGGAAACCGAGTGATTGGCAAAACAAAGGTTGATATTATTTTAGTTCCTATGATTTGTTTAGTTATCGGAGGATTAGTGGGGGTCTTTGTTTCACCTGCCATGGCTCAAGTAACTAAAATGATTGGTGTGTTTATCAATGAGGCGACACAACTAAAGCCGTTATATATGGGAGCCATTGTTTCCGTTGTCATGTGTTTAGTCATTTTATCACCCATTTCATCAGCGGCTTTAGCTGTCAGTTTGGGACTTGAAGGGTTAGCTGGTGGTGCCGCTGTTGTTGGTTGTGCATGTTCTATGGTTGGGTTTGCAGTGATTTCATATCGAGGAAACGGAATTAATGGATTACTTTCACAAGGAATTGGAACGTCAAAGCTTCAGTTTGCTAATGCTGTTAAAAATCCGTACATTGTTGTTCCTACAATGGTCGCCAGTTTGTTATGTGGAATACTATCGACGACTCTTTTTGAGATTGAATGTAATAGTTTAGGAGCAGGCATGGGAAGTAGTGGATTCGTTGGACAAATACAAACCATCGCTGTCATGGGACCCCGCGTGATTCCAGCTCTTGTGATTTTGCACTTTATCCTTCCTGCTGTTTTTAGTTTAGTCGTTTCAAAAGTAATGCATCAAAAAGGATTAATTGAGCAAGCTGATTTGAAATTATCTTTAAATTAAATGACATTAGAGGCTATTTCTGATCAGAAATAGTCTTTTTCTATTAAAATTTTAAAAAAATAATGAACTTTTTATCCGTTTGTGTGTCTTATTAGTGAGAGAAAAAGTTTCAGGAAGCTATAAAAATAGCAATGAACTTTTTTAAATGGAGGGACCTCATCATTCAAGTAATCTAGTTTTAATAAGTAGAGAGGAAAAAATAAATAACAAAATGAGGTCTAGAGGGTGAAAGAGGGTGAGAGTTTTGGATGAGGAGCAACTCGTCAGACGAGCTAGAGCTGGTGATCGACACTGTTTAAATATTTTGTTCGATATGCATTATAAAATGCTTTTTGGCTATTTAATTAAATTGTGTGGAAATGTTCATTTGGCAGAAGATTTAGTACAAGAGTCATTATTAAAGGCAACGCTAAATATAAAAAAATTTCGAGGGGATTGTAAGTTTTCAACCTATTTAATTCAAATTGCAACGAATTGCTATAAAAATGAAGTTCGAAAGCAACAACGGATGATTTATGATGAGGAGGCGTTGCAGCATTTGAGTGTTAATGCTGAAGGTGAAGTATTTACTCAATTACAATTTAGAGAGGCATTAGACACCTTGCAACAAATGAATGAGGAACAACGAGTGATCTTTATTTTGAGGCATTATTATGGTTACAGTATTGAAGAAATATCAACTTATTTTAATGTTGCTCACGGAACAACGAAGTCAAGAATCCATTATGTGATTCAATCGATGAGAAAAAAATTATTAGAATAGGAGGAATAGTTATGGAGTGTTTGAAAGATGAAAAATTAGAAGAAGCGGGACTAATTCCTAAAATTGATACGTTAAAAATTATCCAAGAGGCGAATCAACGACAAATCAAAAAACGTCAAAAGCAATTAAAACTTTTGATTATACTTATGATCGGATGTTGCTTTTTAGGGCAATGGATTTGGTTTGAACTCTTTGGATTTCAAAAAGAAATGTTTTTGATAGGTGGGGGGTATCTTTTAATAGGAACCATTATTTTGTTAGTTCGTGTATTAGTTGAGGGAGGAAATGTATTGTGATAATCGTAACTTTACTGATGTGTCTACTGTTATTTGTTTGTATTTGTTTTGGAATTGGGCAAGTTGTTTGGATTTATTTAGATGCTAAAGAACGAGGAGATCGTTTGAAGGTCGTTTGGGCTCTTTTTGCGGTATTTCCTATTTTTATGCCTTATTTATTACCACTACCACTTATTGTTTATTTACTTATTAGTCGTAGCTATGCGTCTTCATGTCCAACTTGTAATGAAAAAATTAGACCAGATTATGTCACTTGCCCACGTTGTGGTCAACACTTAAAAGAAAAATGTTTAAACTGTGGACGTTCAATTGAAAAAAGTTGGAATTATTGTCCGAGCTGTTCAAAAGAGTTATAAAATAAAGGAGAAAAAGAGATGAAGATTATTTTAAAATATAAAAAAACATTTATAGCAGTTGTGATGGTGTCTCTTTTGCTTGCAATTTTACCCGCTATATCGATGTGGATGTTTGGGGTTATGTGTGAGCAGGACACGATGGTAGAGATGTTTAATGGCTATCTAAATGATTATGATTACCAAAGTTCACTTCCAGAAGATTATGTCTATCAAGCAGTGAATTTAAAGATGGATTCAACAGCTAATCTAGAACACCCAAGTTGGAATGGGAACCAAGTTCAGTTGACAAAAGAAGAAACGTTTTCTAAAATAAAAAGTAAACAATTGATGGTACAGGAATGGTATTTAAAAGAAGGGACGACTCTTAAATGGAGAGCAACGGGTAACGTAGAAGAAGGTTATGCAGAATATTGTTTATTAAGTGAAAATGGGGTAGAGGAGTATTTAGCCATTGGTGAAGAAGGGGAATTTAAGATCGAAAAATCAGGGAATTATGGAGTTTTATTGAATGCTAATTTTTTTAAAGGTAGTGCAACCATTCATTTAGATCTCATGAAGTAAAACACCTTTTATAGTTATTCATGATAATAAAAAAGCAATCGATAATGGATTGCTTTTTTTATGAGTGATGAATAAATGAGGCATTAACTGGGTAGAGTAGAGTGGAATGTTGAAATTTAAAGGTGATATTGATGAGACGCTGGATTCATAGTTTAATGATACTATATTCAATCTTAGGTTTATGCCAACTTCAACCCCTGATTCAAGAAAGTGAGCAATTGGCTTCCCAATGGGTAGAAATTGTACAAGGAGAGGTAAAGGGAAGTATTGTGGGAGAGGATGGAAAGCCAGTCATTGCTCAATTGAGGTTTTTTGATAGTGATGGAGCACTCATTAAGCGAATTCAAACGGATATAGACGGAAACTTTGAAATCCTATTAGATGAAGGGCATTATAACTTAGAAGTATCTAAGGGCTATGAATATGAGATGAAACAATTGCCGATTGAAGTAAAGAAAGAAAATCCTCTTAATTTAAAGTCGATAAGTCTTACACGATTAATGGATTGGACAGCTAAAAGTTATTTGTGTGGTGATTTACATCAACACTCTCAGTTTAGTGATGATGGACTTAATACAGTTGAAGAAGTTCTAATTGCAAATCTGGCCAATGGTTTAGATTTTGGAGCAATGGCCGATCATAACACAGTGGATGGAAATGACGAATGGCTATCATTATCACAAAAGCTAAGTTATTTAGCGATTCCAGCACAAGAGATTACAACAAATCAGGGACATTACTTAGCTTTAAATACGTCTAAGTTAATTGATATGACCGCTCTTACTTCTGAAGATGAAATAAATCATATGATTGATGAAACTCATCATCAAGGTGGGATGATACAAATTAATCATCCAGGAAGAAATTTCCCATTTTGGAACGTAGGGGGGCAATTTGATGCGATAGAAATTTGGAATGGACAGGCAATGCCACCCATTCCGAATTTGAACGATATTGATGAAGAATTTGCCTATAATCAAATCAGTAAACAGAAGTGGTTTGATTTATTGTCAGAAGGAGTTAAAATAACAGCACTTGGTAACTCAGATAATCATGATATTAGTAGTGAAAGTATAACGGCACCAATTGGTGAAAATGAGCAGTTCAACGAATGGATTGCCCAAGGATTATATAATGGAAATCCTAGAAACTATGTAAAAGTAGAGGAAGAGAGTGTTGAAGGCATTTTAAAAGGAATTAAAGATGGACATGTTTTTATTACAAATGGTCCGTTAATGGATGTAACGTTAAATGAAGCAACTTTTGGTGATCGAGTGGTTAATACGAATGAAGCAGAAATTTCGTATCTTATCGCTTCTAATCAGGGCTCATTAGAAGCATTAAATGTCATCGCAGATGGGCAAGTGATTGAAACCATTCCATTAGCGGAAGATGTTCCGACACTTGGAACCATTAATTTAAATTTGTCAAACTATCAATGGGTTGTGTTCGAAGTGATTAGCACATCTTATGAGTATGCGATTTCAAACCCAATTTATTTAAAATGATAAGAAAAAAATAAGCCAAAAGTCGTCGAAGTATTGAATATTGTGTAAATTTTCAGTAAAATAAAATTAAGTAAAAATAAATGGAGGTACATGATGGTTAAACATATCGTTATGTGGAAGATTCAAGGTGTTAATGGTCAATCTAAAGAAGAGACTGCACAAGAAATTAAGCGTACATTAGAAGATTTAAATGGAAAAATCGAAGGATTAATTCATTTAGAAGTTGGAATTGATTTCTTACAATCAGATGCATCTTATGATGTTGTTTTATATTCAGAGTTAGCAAACAAAGAGGCATTAGATTTTTATCAAAATCATCCACTACATGTTAAAGCAGCAACAGAGGTTGTTAAACCAGCTGCGACTTCTCGCATTGTCGTTGATTACGAAATGTAATAAAAAACAAGCAATGACGACTTGTTGTTATTGCTTGTTTTTAAGTGGAGAAAGGTGAGATGACTTGTCGGTTATCGAAAAAAATAATATAATGACAGAATAAGTAGAATTCACTTTGATCTACCATTTTAACTAAAGGGAGAGGCTAGCAAGCATGAAAAACAATCACGAAGCATATAACTTAGTCTTTGGTATATCAATTTATGATATTTTTGGATTTACAAATATGAACTATCGTTCTCATGATTCAAATCCTGGACGTGTGAAAGTATCCTTTGGAGGAGTATGTCGTAATATCGCCGAAAATATGGCTCGTGTCGGTGCAAATACGAAGTTTATTTCTGTATTAGGAAATGATGAAAAAGGAAAGAGTATCTTAGAACATTCAAAACTAATGAATGTGGATATGTCAGATTCACTTATTGTTGAAGGAGCTTCAACACCAACATATGTTGCGATTTTAGATGAGCATGGTGAAATGGTTTCTGCGATTGTTGATATTAATGTGGATCATCATATCACGGAAGCATTTATTGATGCAAAAGCGTCAGTTATTGAGGGAGCAGAATATATGTTCTTTGGTGCTGATAATCCTGAAATTCTTGAATATATTGTAAAAAAATATGAAGGTAAAACAAAGTTTGTTTTAGACCCAGTATCTGCTGCGAAAGCAGTAGAGGTTAAACATTTATTACCTTACTTCCATACCGTTAAACCGAATCGTCATGAAGCAGCAGTTTTATGTGGATTTGAGATTAATACAGTTGAAGATGTTCGTAAAGCAGGTCAGTATTTACTTTCATTAGGTGTGAAACATGTCTTTATTAGTTTAGATGCTGATGGTGTCTATTATTGTACAGCTGATGAAGAAGGAATTGTTAAACCGAATCGTGTAGAGGTCATCAACGTAACAGGTGCTGGTGATTCATTTATTGCAGGTGTAGGTTATGCGTATTTAAATCAGTTATCAATTTTAGAAACAGTTAAATTAGCACAAACCATGTCAATCATTACAATTTCACACGAAGAAACGATTCATCCGGAGATGGCAGTTGATTATGTTAAGGAAAAAATAGATGCTATTGAATGGACTGTGACAACATTCTAAAATTTTATAGACCTTTGAAAAAAAGATGCCGTTATAAATAACGACATCTTTTTTTCTTTTTAGACGAAATAAGTTTTATAACTACTTTTATACAAAAGAACAGTTATTGTCGGAAAAAGGTGTTATCGGTTACATGCTGATTATGCGTTGTCTTCTTATTGTGAAAACGATATAATCAAGGTGTCGAAGAAAGTAATGCGTTTACTTTCGGAACAGTTTCTGTTGTAAACGTTTTAAATGAAGGTGACACTTTACCATAAGCAGCAGGAAAGAAGAAAAAGGAGTCGTATGAGAAGATGAATAAAGTATGGTGGAAAGAAGCTGTGGCTTATCAAATCTATCCAAGAAGTTTTATGGACTCGAACGGAGATGGAATTGGTGATCTCAACGGTATTATTTTAAAACTTGATTATTTAAAAGCGTTAGGAATCGATGTCATATGGGTGAGCCCATTTTATAAATCACCAAATGATGACTGTGGTTATGATATTAGTGACTATAAAGATATTATGGATGAGTTTGGAACAATGGAAGATTTTGATCGCTTATTAGAAGAGGTACATAAGCGTGGAATGAAATTAATTGCAGATTTAGTCATCAATCATACGAGTGATGAACACCCATGGTTTATCGAATCTCGTTCATCGGTTGATCATCCAAAACGAGATTGGTATATTTGGCGTGATGGAAAAAATGGGGAAGAGCCGAATAACTGGGAAAGTATCTTCAGTGGTTCAGCTTGGGAATATGATGAAAATACTGGACAATACTATATGCATCTATTCTCAAAAAAACAACCCGATTTAAACTGGGAAAATGCTGAAGTACGTGAAGCATTATATGAAATGGTGAATTGGTGGTTAGATAAAGGAATTGATGGTTTCCGAGTAGATGCGATTAGTCATATTAAAAAAGAAGAGGGATTAACAGATATGCCAAATCCCCACGGATTAAAATATGTTTCATCATTTGATAAACATATGAATGTGGAAGGGATTCATCCTTTATTAGCCGACTTAAAGGCAAATACGTTTGATAAATACGATATTATGACGGTAGGAGAAGCTAACGGCGTTAAAATTGAGGATGCTCATCTATGGGTTGGCGAAGAAGAAGGAAAATTTAATATGGTGTTTCAATTTGAGCACTTAGGTTTATGGAAGGATAATGGCGATCAAGGAACAGATGTTCGTCAATTGAAAAAAATCTTAACAAAGTGGCAAAAAGGATTAGAAGGTGTCGGTTGGAATGCGTTATACATTGAAAATCATGATTTAGCGCGTATTGTATCCACACTGGGAGATGATCAAAACTATTGGAAAGAAAGTGCAACATCTCTTGGAATGATGTATTTTATGATGAAGGGAACACCATTTATCTATCAAGGTCAAGAAATTGGAATGACAAATGTTCAGTTTGATAAAGTAGAGGATTATCAAGATGTTCAAAGTACCGGACTTTATTATTCTAAACTTGAACAAGGAATGAGTCATGAAGATATTATGGAGATTATTTGGGCCACAGCACGTGGAAATAGTCGTACACCGATGCAATGGAGTCATGAAGCAAATGGTGGATTTACAACTGGAACACCATGGTTAGCAGTTAATCCAAACTATCAAACCATTAATGTTGAAGCACAAGAAGAAGATCCAGATTCGATTTTAAACTTCTATAAAGAAATGATTGCTTTAAGAAAATCAGAAGATATCTTCGTTTATGGAACATATGACTTAGTGTTTGAAGATCATCAAGAGATTTATGCTTATACACGAACATTAGGTGAAAAACGTGTGCTTATCTTATGTAACTTAACGAATAAGCAAACAAGTATTAACTTAGAAAAGATTACAGTTTCAACGGATCAGTTATTATTATCAAATATCCCAGTTGAGGAACATGAGTCAATTCAAGAGTTAACATTAAAGCCATTTGAAGCACGCATCTACAGCTTAAATTAAGCTATGATGATATAGAGTTATCAGGAGGGAATAGTTATGAAAAAACCAGGATTTATGTCGTTTGATTTCTGGCAAAAATTTGGAAAGGCCTTAATGGTTGTAATTGCTGTTATGCCAGCAGCGGGGATCATGATTTCTTTAGGAAAATTAGTTGGAATGTCAGGTGGAGATGTTGCTGTTATTGCAACGATTGCTACAGTGATGGAAGATATCGGATGGGCAATTATCGGAAATTTACATGTCCTATTTGCGGTTGCCATCGGGGGATCATGGGCAAAAGAACGTGCAGGTGGAGCATTTGCGGCTTTAATCGCATTCTTATTAATTAACCGTATTACGGGAGCATTATTTGGAGTATCAACAGCGATGTTGGCAGATCCAACTGCAACCGTTCAATCATTCTTTGGATCTGAGATGGTTGTTTCAGATTACTTCACTGAAGTTTTAGGCGCATCAGCTTTAAATATGGGAGTGTTTGTTGGGATTATCTCAGGGTTCTTAGGAGCATCATTATTCAACAAATACTATAACTTTAATAAATTACCACAAGCATTAGCTTTCTTTAATGGGAAACGATTTGTTCCATTCGTTGTTATCGGTGGATCAGTAGTGACAGCATTAGTTTTATCAATTATTTGGCCATTTGCTCAAGGAGCTTTAAATAACTTTGGTCAATGGATTGCAACTTCACAAGATACAGCACCAATTCTTGCACCATTCGTGTATGGAGCAGGTGAACGTTTATTATTACCATTCGGTTTACACCATATGTTAACTATTCCAATGAATTATACAGAATTAGGTGGAACGTATGAAATCTTAACAGGTTCAAATGCTGGACAAATCGTTGCAGGTCAAGAATCTTTATGGTTAGCTTGGGTAACAGATTTAAATAACTTAAAGTCAGCAGGTGATATGGAAGCTTATAACTCGTTATTAAATGCAGTGACTCCAGCTCGCTTTAAAGCAGGTCAAGTTATTTTATCAACTGCATCTTTAATGGGAGCTGCCTTTGCCATGTTCCGAAATGTCGATTCAGATAAAAAATCAGCATACAAATCAATGTTTATTTCAGCAGCATTAGCAACATTCTTAACAGGGGTATCTGAACCATTAGAGTTTATGTTCATGTTTATTTCACCTGTGTTATACTTATGCTATGCAATTTTAGCGGGATTAGCATTTGCTTTAGCTGATATTATTAACTTACGTATCCATGCTTTTGGTATCATTGAGTTCATTACTCGTATTCCAATGATGGCGAATGCAGGATTAACGGGAGATATGATTAACTTTGTCTTAGCATGTTTAGGGTTCTTTGCTTTAAACTTCGGGGTGTTCAACTTTGCGATTAAAAAATTCAAAATTGCAACTCCAGGACGATTAGGAAATTATAATGAAGAAGATGAAACACAAGGAGAAGGATCAACATCAACAACAGCAGCATCTGGTAGTCAATTAGCAAATGATATCATTTTCTTGTTAGGTGGAGCTGAAAATATTGTAGATGTAGATGCTTGTATGACTCGTTTACGTGTGACAGTTAAAGATTCAGGAACTGTTTCAGACCAACCAGATTGGAAAGCAACAGGAGCATTAGGATTAATCATTAAAGATAATGGAATCCAAGCCATTTATGGACCAAAAGCAGACGTGTTAAAATCAGAAATTCAAGATATTTTAGGTCTATAGGAGATTATTTATGAAGTTATTAACCTTAAATTGTCATGCTTGGCAAGAAGAAAACCAAATTGAAAAAATTCAACATTTAGCACAAGTCATTAAAGAAAAACAATATGATGTCATTGCTTTACAAGAAGTCATGCAGTTAATTGACACAACGACTTCAGAGAAAGTAAAACAAGATAATTATGCAGTCGTTTTATTAAGTGAATTAATGAAGTTAGGCGTTAATGATTATAAATTTGTGTGGGATCTTGCTCATATTGGGTTTGATATTTATGAAGAAGGATTAGCCATTTTAACACGATGTGAAATTAACAATGCAAAATCTTTTTTAGTGACAAAGAGTGACGATATTAAAAACTTCCGTACTCGTCGTGTCATTGGGTTAGAAATCATGCATGAAAATCAACCCGTTACGGTATACTCATGTCATTTAGGTTGGTATCATGATGAAGAAGAGCCATTTCAAGGGCAAGTGGATGAATTAGTTGCGCAGTTAAATCCAAATCATCTCAATATCGTTATGGGAGATTTTAACAATGATGCAAATATTCGTGACGAAGGATATGACTATTTATTAAGTAAAGGTTTAATCGATACTTATAAGGTAGCAGACATAAACGATGAGGGAATGACCGTTGAAGGTAAGATCGATGGGTGGTCTAACAATAAAAAAGATTTACGTATCGATCTAGTTTTAACGAATCAACCAGTCAGAGTCAAGTCATCACATGTTATTTTTAATGGCAAAAATAAAGAAGTGGTCTCGGATCATTTTGGTGTCGAAGTGGAATTAGAATTAACTCATTAATACAAAACCCCGCTACTTTGGTAGCGGGGTTTTTATTTAAAGGCTTTAGCCTGTTGAGCTCGCGAAGCGTGCGAAACATAAAACCACCTGC
>OOCW01000286.1_pt1 | contig 53988 bp, 48 predicted proteins | sample 1671201 | NCBI WGS metagenome assembly OOCW01 (sample SAMN06348132, study PRJEB24527) | human gut metagenome | biome: human gut; feature: ankylosing spondylitis patient; material: feces | host: Homo sapiens | place: China | collected 2015-10
CCAAAGACCTCAGTAGCCGGATCTAATATTTAATCAAATTGATTTCAGCTCGCCCTAAGGCGATTTCGTTGTTGAAAGATTGTAACTAGATATTGCCACAACTATCAAAAACAGTCAAGCAATCACCCCAAATTTTCGAAAATAATGGCACTTTTTGTGCAGATCGACCATTTTCGAAAAACAGACCAGAAACCAACTGTCAAAAATCATTTATTTTCAATCAGTTGGTTCTGTGCTTCAATCGTACATTCTTTCAACAACAACTGAAACCAACGTTGGATCAGGTCTTTGCCGATCTGGATTAGCTTCAATCGTACATTCTTTCAACAACAACTGAAACACTCCGAGAATCGGACGGCCTAAAGCGCATCGCCAGTGCTTCAATCGTACATTCTTTCAATAACTGAAGCACATACTATTGCCGGAATCCACACAAAAAGGGCGTCGAAGCACCCTTGCATGTTAACGAAGACATCAAGTCAAAAACACGAAGTAGAAACTAAAAGAAATTAAAAGCAGAAGCAATAAAAACATAACAACCGAGAAAATAGTGGCTAAGCCATTAAGCAACCCGTCTATCAATGCCTTAAAAAATCGCACAATAAGTCACCTCTCCCTTTGTTACGCCTCTTTCCTTCTTACTCTTTCGATCCAATCTCAGTTCAAAGAGAGGATCGTTCCGTCATTCCAAAAAAGGGAAAATCCCGCTCCTGACCAAACTCGGCCTAATTTTTAGCAGATAGTCAAAGTCAGGAAAATAGTTTTCTCTTTAATTGCGTATTCTTTCAACAGAAGTCGAGGAATGCAGCTACAAAGCATTCAAACTGTTTCGACCCACATTCTTTTGAAAAATGAACTCGTATTTGTGGACTCACTGAAATAAATATATTCAAACTTTCTAATTCAACCTATAATTTTGTAACTAAATAATAAATTCTTGAGGAGGGAAAAATGGGGAAAAGTCACATTATTGGCGTCGGCCTTGACTTGGGAGGAACCTATACCGGCACTTTTATAACCTCTCATCCATCTGACGAAGCTGAACACAGAGATCATTCGTCTGCCTTTACCGTCGTTAATAGTGAAAAACTTTCTTTCTCATCAAAGTCCAGAACTGCAGTACGACACCGGGTCCGCTCATACAAGGGATTCGATTTAAGAAGAAGATTATTGCTTTTGGTTGCAGAGTATCAGCTTCTCCAAAAGAAGCAGACATTAGCTCCGGAAGAACGCGAAAATCTCCGTATCGCCTTGTCCGGCTACCTCAAAAGAAGAGGTTACGCCCGTACAGAAGCTGAAACAGACACATCTGTTTTGGAAAGTCTAGACCCTTCGGTATTTTCCTCCGCGCCAAGTTTCACTAATTTCTTCAATGATTTGGAACCCCTGAATATTCAGTGGGAAGCTATCGCAAACTCTCCTGAGACCGCCAGAGCTCTCAATAAAGAATTATCCGGACAAAAAGAGGCAGACTTTAAAAAGTACATTAAAACCAGTTTCCCCGAATACAGTGCAAAAGAGATTCTTGCCAATTACGTCGAAGGACGCCGCGCTATCCTAGATGCCTCGAAATACATCGCTAATCTTCAGTCTTTAGGACACAAGCATCGCTCTAAATACCTCAGTTACATCCTTCAGGACATGAAGCGTGATTCAAGAATTACGCGACTATCCGAAGCTTTTGGCTCCACAGATAATTTGTGGAGAATTATCGGCAACATCTCTAATCTCCAAGAGCGTGCCGTCCGCTGGTATTTCAATGATGCAAAATTCGAGCAAGGACAAGAACAATTAGACGCAAGTAAATTAAGGAATGTCCTCATCCGTGCTTTAAAGTACCTCCGATCAAACGATAAAGAATGGTCTGCTTCTCAGAAACAAATCATTCAATCTTTAGAAAGTTCCGACAATGAGTTGGATGTGCTCGCAGGTCTTGATCCCGACCGCACCATTCCTCCTTACGAGGACCAGAACAACCGAAGGCCTCCGGAAGATCAGACGTTATATCTGACTGAAATTTTGCGCTTCTAGATCTTCATTATTTTAAAAATCCTCAATTAAACAAAAAGTTAATGTTGAAATTGAGGATTTTTTATGTTATACTAGATCATTGTTTATGGAGATCTATTAATGCCGAATCCGAAGCTTCCTCCGATTCTGATCAATAAAGCCGGTTCCGTTTATTACGTCTACACCTATAAAAACATCTGGGACAGAGAACTCAAACGAAGTAAGAGAGGTGAATCCAAAAAGATCGGAACAATCCTTGGCGGCCAGAAGGAAGGAAAAATTCGTTTTGATGAAGCTTTCCTTCAGGAACATCCTGAATTTCGTAACTATCAGGTTGAGAGAAAGGGTAAAGATTATGTCTTTACACCGATCTCAGAGGAAGGTATTACCCTCGAGCAAGCTCGTAATATAAAGAAGCTTCACGCCGGTGCTACTTGGGCTTTAGACCAAATCGTTGCCGACTCTCCCGTCGGAGAATTCTTAAAGGAGTGCTTTCCGAGGCATAAGGACTATAAAAAGATTCTTTCTCTGGCCTACTTTCTAATTCTTAACCAGAACAACAACGTCAGCTTTTATGAAAGTTTTGCCGAGACGACGAGACTGCCTTACCCGCGTGCGCTAAGTCCTTCGGCAGTAACGCGCCTCTTTCAAAGAATAGAACTTAGAGACGTGCAGCGTTATTTCTCGCTGATGCGCAGTTATCTTCAAGAAGACGAAGACAATAAGATCATCCTTGCCTTGGATTCCACCTCAATATCTTCTTATTCCACCAACCTGACCCACATTGAATACGGAAAGAACAAAGACGATGATGCGCTGCCGCAGCTAAATGTTCTCTTCTTGGTAGACCAGAAGTCCGGACTTCCGATTTTTTATCGCTTTTATGACGGGAATGTTCCTGATGTCAGCACCATTCGTCATACGATTGCCGATCAAGCGCTCTTAAACATGAAGAATGTGGTTCTGGTTGCTGACAAAGGCTATAACAGCGTAAAGAACATCAATGACTGTCTGATCAATAAAGTTGAGTTCATCTTTAATGTCCGTCTGGGGACTAAAGGCTGTCTGGCAAGAGAGCTTATCGATGAACACAGGAAAGAGTTTGCAGACCTCAACAGCGGCGACCCCTACATCAGAAAGAACATTGCCACGGCCAAGGTGAATTGGAAATATGACCCGCGGCCGGTAGATGGAAAACCGGCTTCGAACACCGCATCCGCAGAGCTGTATTACCACATGTTCTACGACCCGGTTATCTATCAGGAGGCGGCCAATAAGCTCACAGAATCGCTCCTCACGATTAAAAAGAAACTCCTCGAGGAGGAAGCTCTTACCGAACAAGAGGAGGAACTGAAAGAAAAGTTCTTCCGAAACGATAAGGAAAAAGGCTTGATTATTGTTAACCGCCGGGTTGACGAATATTTGAAGTACAAAGGCTTCAGAGTCCTAGTTACGGACTCTGAGAAAGATCCGGTCAAAGCGTGGACAGCTTACGCAGACCGCTGGCGCGTAGAAGACGCCTTTGCAACGCTTAAGGACCGACTCGGCTGCAATCGAATCAGATGCTCTGACAACAAGGCACTGCAAGGAAAGACCTTCGTACAGTTCATTGCGACGGGCTTGTCGCTGATGGTTCGTTCGAGAATCCGCTGCTATATGAAGGAAAACAAGAAAGCTGGAAAACTGAATCTGGTCTACGAGAGCGACGCAAAGATCCTTCAGGTTCTAAATAACGTCATGCAGACTCGCTTTAACCACGGCTACTACTTCGACGAAGTTGCCGGTAAAAAGATTAAATACTTTGAAGCGTTAGGTGTTGGAGTTCCGGGAGCCGGGCCCGAGACACCGGAAGATGTTCAGGAAGAACCAGAAGCCGAAACGTTATTAGGTACGGATATTGAAATTTAACGAGGATGCCGGAGCCGAACTCCGGCTAGATCACTGAAAAACGCAAAATCTCAGTACGAGGTGGACTTCTTTACGACACCCGTTTAATCAAGCCTAATTTCTAGACCAGAAGGCTGAAGAGTCCGAAAAAAAAGAACGTTGGCTTCCAAAGTTGCTTAACTGAAAGGAATGCGGAAAATTTCGATTCCGCGGGCTGCGAAAAGTTCGAAAAAATGAAACCCGGACGTCCATTCGAACATCCGGGTGGAATTCTGTGGTCGAGTGAGAGTATTATAATACTCTAATGAATTCAATGGGTTAAAGATAAATCTAGAAAAATTAATCCAAAAAGTCATCTTTAAAAGAAGTTGTTTCTGAGACGTATCGTAAACTACTCGAGCCCCAAAGCTTTCGCTCCGGGGCTCGTTACCTAAGTGTGTTAGATGTTAAATATTTGTTGTAAGCCAAGAGCTCTGAGGCTGTACTATCAGCCTAGCATTCGAATAAGCCATTTTTAATGTTAAGCAAGTTCTCGCCACATATGTATTGCGTTCTCTATAGGTAGCTAACGCTAAATCGGGAAGCGAAGAACCAGAGGTCAATCTGAGTGGAAGCAAAAGTTGGATGTTCCCATTGTAGAACTGGGGTACTGCAATTTTGTAATTAGCTTCTACTCTTTTTTGAGCTTCATCAATAGCTCCTTTGAGTCTTCTCAGTCTTTCGCTCCAAGATTCGCATTCAAAAATTTTTGGAAATCTTTCTAGGTTATCTTCCAAAATGTGGTCATAATCAGGAGCGAGAGGGACATTAGGGTCGTACACTAACTTGCCAGGATATTGAAAAAAGTTGGCTCGTTTAGGAAGATCGCCTGCTGTGACTCTCAGTAGTGTGAAATTGCTCGCTTTGCAGAAGTCCTTGAAATAATACGGACTTGAAGCACCTTCGGTCCAATTTTTTTCAAAGTAGGCATAAATATTTTCCAGACCTTTAGTATAAAGTCCGGTGTTGAAGCAAGCGTATCGTCTACCTTGATAAAAAGAAATTTGGTTGTCAGACTTGAGTTTACGGAAAGTGTACTCAAGGTAGTTTTTAAGTATTTTATTACTTCTCAGTTCCGGAGGTTCATCAGAAAAATCCCAAGGTTCGGGTTCTGCGAGTTCAGCTAGCTGGCTGATTGCTAATTTGAAGTCGGGGAAGAAGGCAAAAGAAAAAAGTTCAGTTTTCTTGAACTCTGTCATAGTTTTCTCCAAAAAAAACGCCCCGTCAACGAGGCATTTCTATAAATTTCTCTAAGTATGTAAATCAGTTCCTAGTTAAAGCTAGGCCTCTAAATAACTGTGCATAGTCTAGTGCGTTCGTAGGAAAACGTCAAATCATTTTTACTAAATCAGGAAAGATTGAGAAATCTAACTAGCGGACAAGTCCTTGTTTCCTCTTCCTCATAGCTTGCATCCTCCGGATATGGTCCGCCTGTTTCTGATTGTTCCTTTGGGTTTCTCTTAATTCGCGCAAAGTTCGCTGGCTCAAAGATTCAACAGGGCCAAGCGTTTTGTAATAGTCCTTTAAGCCTGCTGCTATTTTTAAATCTTCAGAGTTTCCGCTTTGTTCCAGTTCGGCGACGGCTTTGCTAACAAGCTGAAGGAGTTTTTCTCGATTCTTTTTGATTTTTGTAATGCCGGGAGTATCTTCGATGTTCCTTCCTTCTTTGAAGGCAGAGATGACGCTTTGTATTTGCTTATCTTTCACTCTAAGACGTTCTTTTTTTCGGGCAATAGCATGAGCTTTGGCTCTTTCCTGGCTCGAAGCAAATTTTCTTTCATTATGTATTTCAGAAATAGGGACTCCCTTTAGCACTTTTCCTCTTGACCAGCGGCGCGTGGCAGTTGCTTCGATGCCAAAGTCTTTAAGACACGAGACAAAATGTTCCCTCATGGCATCACGAGTTTGGTTATCAATATGCATTCGCTTACCATCCTTTCCGATGGTACTAACGATAATATGACAGTGAGGCTGATTAGTTTTTTGGTCTGTAGAGGCTGTGTGAAATCCAAGTACAAATTCGTAGCCGGACAGAGTGTCGTTTGCCCATTTTCTGCATGCGTTTTTGAATTTATCTTCCGGCGTACCCGCAGGCATGGAAAGAATAAGCCTTCTGGCATGGCTTAGAGAGCCGCCTTGATCAGGGATCGTTTGGCTTAATTTCCACTTGTAAAGCTCACTGTCGTAGTCTGCTTTCCCAGCCAGGACGCTTTTATCAGCTTTCTCTAACGTGATATTTCCGTTTCTCGCAATGTAGGATACGGCCCGTCTTAAATGCTCATAATTTTTTATGGTACCGCTTCCAAAATGAACAAAAGCTTCCGGAAGGCGTTTCGCTATTCCCCGGGCTTTATCTTTAGAAGAAAGAACCCTTAGAAAAGATGCAGAAGTTCTCTCTCGGCGTTCGACATGGAGAGTACGAGGGCGCCTTTTAACTGTTGGGAATAATTCTTTAAGAGCTGAACTCATGAATTATTCCTTTTTAAATAGTGAAGCAATTTCTTGACGAATAAACTTCTTTTGAATTTCCAAAAATTGTTCCAGCAGAACTTCTTTATTCTCAACTTGCTTTAGGACTCTTTCGAATCTGGCCGTCAGGGCCGGATTTTTGATTAGAGGAGGAACTACGGTTAGAAGTTGCTGACCTAAAGCTGTTGCATGAATTTGTTTGCCCTTGGTTTCAAGGTATCCCTTTCGCTTAAGCTCGGTAATGATGGCTGCACGTGTTGCCGGCGTGCCGATACCGTCTCCGTCTTTTAATAATTTTTTGTCTTTGGGGTCTTCTACTGCATTATGAATATTCTCCATTGCAGCAATAAGAGTTCCCTCTGTAAAGGCCGGAGGAGCTTTCGTTTTTTCTTGCTGAAGTTTTACATCTTTAAGAGTGAGCTGTTGTCCTTCTTGAAGGAGAGGAATTTCTTCTTCCTTTTCATTTTTTTCTTGTGCTATGACGGCTTTCCATCCCGGACTGATAGTTGTTGTTCCTTTAGCGCTGAAAGTTTCGTTTTCAACGGCTAGAGACACATTGGTCGAATAGAACTTGTATGGAGGATAGAACTGGCAGATATACCGAAGGCATAGCAGCTCATAGATTTTTTGTTCTTTGTCTGAGAGCTTTTCAAGGCTTCCGGCTTGGCCGGTCGGAATAATTCCGTGGTGTGCAGATATTTTTTTATCATTCCAAACAGCAGATTTAATCTGAAGGTTGCATTGCCTAATTAACGGAAGAAACTTGGGAAGTGTTTTAGCAATTGCGGTTAAAACGGTTTTAGATTCTTCCCATTGAGACTCCGGTAAATACTGGCAATCCGAACGAGGATAACTCGCTAACTTATGAGTTTCATATAACGATTGGCAAGTATCCAGGGTTTCTTGGGCAGAAAAACCATATTTGCTGCTGGCCTCGAGCTGAATGTCTGCTAAAGAAAATACTTTTGGCTGAGTTTTCTGTTTGATTTCTTTGGAGAAAGATAGAACCTTTGCTGTTTTTTGATTCTGGAAGCGGCAGATGAGACTCTTTGCGACCGTTCCGTCGATCAGTCTCCTTTCTTCGTCTAACCCACTTTGTCCGTTTTTTGGTATCCACGAGGCAGAAAAAACAGTGCTGCCGTTTGAGACTGTGCATTTGATGGTAAAAAATGGAATGGGCTTAAAGTTTCTAATATCTTGGTCTCGTTTTGCTACCAGCGATAAAGTAGGGGTCTGTACTCTTCCAACAGCGATCAGAGTTCTTTCTCCGGACAATGCTTTTTTAAGCGTCAACGCTCTTGTTAAGTTCATTCCAAGAAGCCAATCCGCCCTGCTTCTGCCCAAGGCAGCAAGTTTCATGCCTTCATATTTGCTGTTCAGTTCAATTTTAGTAAGGCTCTTTCGGATGGAAGCTGAATCCTGCGCAGATACTAAAAAGCGTTGGACAGTCTTTTTATATTTGAAATGCTCTAGGATTTCGTCTACCAAAAGCTGACCTTCCCTGTCCGGGTCTCCCGCATTGACTACGATATCGGCTTTTGTCAAAAGGTCTTTGATGACTTTGAGTTGAGCCTTTACGCCTTTATCCTTTTTCGGCTGAAGAATCCATTTTTGAGGAAAGATCGGGAGATCTTGAACACGCCAAATCTTATTTCCCTTTTTTCCCACAGGAATGTCTTCAGGAAGGTACGCATCCGGTTCTGCCTGTTCCAACAGGTGTCCGAAGCACCATGTTACGTAAATGTTGTTTTTGCAAAGCACCACGCCATTGAGTTTTTTTACAGTCCCCAATTCGTTGATGATCGCTTTGGCAACAGACGGTTTTTCAGCAATGAATACTTTTATTGTCATTTTTATGGATCAAAGAAGGGAGCGCCGCATGGCGCTCCGGAGATGAGGTTAACGATCAAGTTCAGGGGTCTGGGATTTTCCAGCCTTCTTTTCAGGGGCTCTAAATTTTATGGATTCGATTCCCAGTTGATTTAGGCATAAGGCGATGCTTTTTGCCTTGATCACTTTGTTCTCATACTGTTTTCCGTCTTTTTCAAAATTTTCAGTTGTTAAGGAACCTCGAACATCCAGGCGCATTGATTTTTGAAGCAGTTTTGCCATATTTTCTGCTGTTGCACCGAAATACTGAAGCTTGTAGAAATCAGCTTCTTTTCGTTCAAAAGAACCGTCCGCCTTCTTTTCAAAGTTTGGATGATAGGTTAGGACTTCCAGAACTTTCGTTTCTTTTCCGGCATGAGGGCCTTTAGTAGGAAAAATACTGGTGCACTTGGGTTCGCCCAATACAACCAGAGATTCAGAAAAATCTTGATATTTGCTTGTCATAAGCTAACTCCTTATTTGAGGGTGGAAAAATGCCGCTTGAATTCGCCGGAAGTTGTCTGCGTTTTCTTACGACGGTATAAATTTCGAATGTCCTTTAACGGGGAAGTCTGTTTCTTTTTAGGAGAGGCAGAAGGCGCGGAAGCGGGCGGTTTATCAGTCGGAGTCTCGAAAATTGCCTCTAAATTTTCATCTTCCTTTTCCGGCCCTTCCGTTTTTTTATCGAGGCTCGAGGAAGGTTCTTCATTTACTGAGGCCGGATCAAAAGAGGGCTGCTGCAACGAAATATCCTCCGACTCTTGCGCAGGCTCTTTTTCTTGTTCTTCAGTAGGTATATCTACCCCGTCAAACAAATCGCTGATTGTCTTGTCCAGATCTTCAGAAGTTTCACCATTGTCTGTGTTACCGTTTATTTTTTCCGGCGGTTGATTCTTAGATAGGTCTAACTTAGGAGCGTGTTGGATAGCAGAAAGATTGAACCGATTCGCAGCAATTTTGGTAAAAGAAGCTTCAACATAGTTTTGGATTTGCTCATTACTCCAATCTGAATCCGGCGTTTCGGCAAGTTCTTTTGGAATTTCCGGAAGCTCGTTGACTCCGGCAATTTTTCTTGAGTCTTCTTCTGTCAGCTCTGTGGCCAATACCTTGTTCACTCTTTCGTCTAATGACGCTGTGAAGGTTTCAACGTCCTGCACAGGTACAAAAGGAGTTTCCCAGCGTTGTCTGCACTCAAAGTTCGGGTCTTCGTAATAGCGGATTTTTTGACAAAGAATAGGTTTTGCCGAGCCTTTATTGAGTACAACGATTTCCTTTTTATCTCCGATTCCTTTTATTTCCTGAGGGAGCAGAAGAGAGCGTCTTTGATCTGATTCACTGGTTGATGTTGAACCTTTTCCTTTAGAGGTTGATTTGGACTTAACCGTTTGTGTACCCAGCATCTCACTGTACTCGTTTGCTAAAGATTGTTGAGTAGGATTGGGGGCATACATGATGAGTAGAGAGTGATTGGCCCTAATCGTTTCAGCATCGTCTTTCCCGTAGGCGCTTGCCAACTGAGTCATGCTTTGAATAATCGTCAGCAGACGCATGTTGTAACCGGCCATATACGCGATTGCCTGACTGATCATCGGGACTCTGCCGATTGAAGTCATCTCATCTAACAGAACCAAACATTGATACTTGAGGCTTTTGTCTTGTTCCGGAAGTTTCTTAGTGTTCAAATTAAGCAGCTGATCAAAAAATAAATTGACCAGTACCCGGGCTTCCTTAAGTTTGTTCGGCTCGATCTTGAGGTAAATGCTCATTTTCTTTCGACGAACGTCTCTCAGATCGAAATCGTTAGCACTCGTGGCAAGATCAACCCGAGCATTGGCAAAACCGAGAAGAGGTGTCCCGAACGTGCTGACAATGCCTGACAGAGTATTTTCTGAATTACTAAAAACTCTGTTTAATGCTTCAATACAACGGTTGGAATAGGGATGGCCGGCGTCTTGTGCATCCTTAAGTTTTTTTGTTAATGAGTCTTTTAATCCTGCTGCTGATGACTCCCTGAGAATTTGTCCCAAAGTTTTAGGAATGCCCGGCGTTTCTAATACGTAAAGACATAATCCGCGGAACAAATCTTTAGCGTTTTCGCTCCAGAATTTATCTCCGTTTGACTCAGAGTTATAAAGCGCCGTGGCAATAGCGTCGATATCTCCGACGCGATCAACTTCGTTGGAACTAATGTATTCCAATGGGTTGTACCGATGAGTTTTTCCTTCAGGATCGAAAGGAGCAAAAAGGTAAACTTCCTGACCGTGAGCCGCTCGGTATCCGGATGTAATATCGAAGTTCTCTCCCTTAATGTCCAAAATAACAAGACTGTCGCTGTAATTAAGGCAATTCGGAATGACAACGCCGACACCTTTACCGGACCGTGTCGGGGCGGCTAAAAGAACAAACTCTGTTCCGCCGTAATTAAGGTATCTTCCGTTATGTTTGCCAACCAAGATGGTTTTATCCAATCCGTCCGGCGGATTGATAAGCCCGTATTTTTGAACCTCCGTGTTGCTGGCAAAAGCCGCATCCCCATGTAAACTTCTTTTTCCGGCTTTAATTTTGATAGCAATTGCAACGGCTGCGGTAATCAGCCAAGGAGCAAGCAGACAGCCGAGGATAGCCGCCTTGATGAAACTCCTATTGCTGTCCCGATACATCATCCAGTATTGAAATATTGTCCAAGGACGGCATATTTCAAGGGGGAGGCGAAAAATCTTGAGGAATAAAAATCCTGAAATCTCAAAGAACAAAACAGCTAAGAGAAGGCAGCCGATGATTCCGACGGCAACCTTGATAATTTTTTTATTTCTAGGCTGACTCATTTGGCGGTTCCTTATGATTTGAGCCTGGCCGGCTTAAACCAAATATCCGTGATATGGCGTCCGATGCCTTTTTTATCGTTATGGATGTGGACAACCACATCTATGACGTCTTGGAGGTAACGATTGATTTGTTCTGTTGTCATCGTTTTAGCGTCTTCAGCTTGCTGTACTTTCAGAGCAAGGTACTTGAAGACATCCTCACAGCTGCCTGCATGACAACTGGTGATCGAGCCGCCGTGTCCGGAAAGACAGATGTTTAAAAAATCAAAAGTTTCGGGCCCTCGAAGTTCCGCTAATAGAATTCGATCCGGCTTCATTCGCAGACATGAACGCATCAGAGAGGCAGCCGTTACGTTTGAATTACGTTTTGCTTCGCTGGGATAAAACAGGCATACCTTGTTGTCATGATAGGGGAGCCCATGAACCAGTTCCGGAACGTCCTCGATCGTGACGATCCTTTCGTCTCTGGGAATGTCCTGCATCAACGCCTTCATGAAGGTTGTTTTTCCACTCCCGGTTTCTCCGGCTATCACGATGTTCTTTCCGTACCGGACAGCCTTTCTCAAGAATTCAACTCTTTTTTTCGCTCCTTCTTCGTATTCCTGAAGGTGTTCGTAAATTTCTAGTAGTTCTTCATCTTTCGGATTTTGTTCTTCAGCTTTTCTCATATGATTGAAAAAACCTGATCGATAAAAATCATCAACGGAAATAATTTTTAAAGAAGGTTTTCTGATCGTGAGACTGACCAGTTCGGGAGAACAAGCAGGAGGTTGTATAAATTGAGCTCGTTCGCCGTCGGGCAGTGTGACGGAAACAATAGGTTCCGTCTTGGAGAAGTTGACGTTGTCACCGGAGTATTTGGCTGCGGTGATTCCAAGCTCTATCAGCGCGTCATAAGTTAGGCTCGGAAGCGAGACTTGATTCCAAACTCCTTCTCTTTCATAGTAAAGTTGGCCCGGTCGATTAACAGCAATTTCAGTGACGCCTTCCATCTGTAAGAATTGATTGAAAGGTTTTAATTTTTGACGGATAGAAATATCTCTATCGATACTCATGATTTAATTTCTCCTTGAACGATTTATCGTTCGAGTCCTTTGGTTTTGTTTTGTTCCGGGATTTTTTGTTCGGTTGGGGTGCGGCTGGCTGGGGATTGGCGTTTAAAAAACTCCGAGTTGACCTTCAGTATTTTTCCCTGCCGTTCACTCTCAAGCATTCTTTCTTCCACAGCCTGAAGCACTTTTTCTAAAAGCTTGGGGTTTTGCATCGCCGGGTCAGCTTTCGGCAACTCTTTTCGCATTAATTCCAAAGTGTCTCGATGCTGCTTGTTAAGCGAAAAATGGATTTTTTCGTTTTTTGTCTGAGAAGCGGTTAATTCTTTTTGTTCTGCTAAGGCCTTAATGTTTGCCTTAGCGATAGTCACAAAGTCGTCAGTAGTAAGAGTTTTACTATCCTTAAAGCCATGCTCGACAAGCCAGACACTTACAGTCGAGCGCATCTGTTTGTACCAGCGCTGAAGCTTGGGCAGCGCGTTTCTTTGTTTAGAACATTCTTCAACGAGGTACGCCGCAGTCTCTTCCGCATAATTGGGATGATCTTTTGTAATCCCGGAATCTTTTAAGCGGATTTCGGCTGCCATACAGACCGGATCTCGCTGTCTGAAGCCTTCCTCTAATAGACGCGGAGCCTCTTTTACTAAAGGGGTAACTTTTTCTTTCAGCTCGGAGTCGTAAGCCATATGGATACCGACTTCGTGAAGAAGCACCGAAGAGGCTGCATCCGGTAAAAGGTTATCGGCAATAAGAAATGAGGTTTTAAGCTCAGAGGAATAAAAGCCCTGAACTCCTTTAATATCCTCCGATTTGTACCGATTTTTAGCTCTTTGAATGTCCGCGAAAATTTTGGCGGTATAATCAACCGAAGTGTAGGTTGCCTCGTGCGCTGTTGCCGGCTGGTGTTCGGTTTGGTTTCCACCAGTGTCTTGGATTGAAGAGGGTAGATGGACCGAATCTCTATTGAAGGGAAACTCAAGCGCGCCCTTTAAACCTCCTATTTTCTTTCCCCAAATATTTTCCGGATTCTTAACTGGCTTTTGTGTTAGGACGACAAATTTATTGCCGTCAAAATACGTACACACGGCCAAACCCAATTTTCTCGAGTAGAAATGGTAGGAGTCATTCTTGCCTTGACCTTCTTTGTAAATTTCGTTAGCTGAAGCTAAGACTTGCAGAACAGTTTTTAGACTTGCTTCTGTTTTATTTTCTTCCTGTGGAAACAAATTTCGCTTCGGATCTTCAATCACAGAGCCCGTAAGATGTTTAGCTCCTTTCCCGGAATGGATAAAAGGTCTATGGTGTCCAGGAAGGACAACAATTTCTCCGGAAGGAATTTCACCCGTGACAGCTGGATGGAAAACAGCAATGCAGCCGGTTGTATTGCCTTCATGAGCTAACTCGTCGGGGACAATAAATCCGGTCTTTGTGTTTTTCTGAGAATTTTTAAGTTCTTGCGGCAGAGGTGACAGAAGAACATCATTGATACCTGAAACAATTTTGAGACGACCATTGTCAATTAAGGCGTCGATGGTAGTTTTGCCGAATTTTTTATCCAAGGCTTCTCTAATTTCAGAAATCTTGGCACCGCTTTTGCCCTCTCTGGTTTTCGAGAAAAGAGCAACTCCTTTTTCAGTTTCTTTGCTTTTAATCTCTTCAAAGAGGGCTTTAAATTTCTCGGAAACCCTCCGGACGTCCACGCCGTCCAAATAAGGGTAGTAGGATTCTTTATCTAACGTCTTCTCGACAAATGCTCCGTTTGTTAAGAAGTCATTGGTAATGCCTAACTCTTGACTGCGCACCTCTACGAAAGCCTCAAAGCTTCTGGCCGCTTCTTCTGTTTTACTATTCCAGTACGCTTTTTTCTTCAGCATTCTTCGGTGCATCGCAGTTGAACGAATGGTGTCAATCGTTTCTGCCCATGCGTGATGCAGCTCCGGCCGGATCTTATCTGCTGCGCCTCGTTCCGTCTGAAGGAGATCTTCCTTGGTGAGAGTTACCTTGTAGACAAGTTCTCTGCCTCTATCCGAGATGTCAAGATTAATATCGGCCTGATCCAGTTCTCCGGCAACAACCCTTCGCGCTAATTCAGCAGCTTTCGGATTGGTCTTGAGTTCGTATTCCACCCGGGAGGCAGAACCCATCCATAGCGAATAAATCTTTTTACCGCCCTCATTGATTCGTTCCTGAGCCTTCGGTGTTAATTTAAAAATTACCTCTGAATCAACCTGTTCACTGAGCATTCTGATATCGAGCTTTTCCCGGTAATTCGTTCTCATCAGGTAGTGGTCGAGCGCATGAAACCACTCGTGAGCCAGACAAGAGTAGCCTTTGGTTTTGGTGAGATTGATTAGGCGATTAGCCGGTTCGTAATGGGCTGAAGCGCTGCCGTGTCCTCTGGAGCCGAAGCACAATCCCAATTCGCCGTCTAGGGCTACGGCCTTTGGAGGAATGGCCAATATCTTTGAGAGATCCATGAGGGAGTCGTAGGCATTATTGAGCATCCATTGCCGTTCACGCCCGTTTTTGCCTTGTTTTACCCAATTACCGAACTCCACGCCTCTGAAGCCGAAGGTATTCATAAACATTTCCGGCGTAGCGTCTTTTCCTTCTCGATAGTCCGGGCCAACACGATCTCGAATCGGAGAACCGCTTCTCCAATCTTTTTCTGTTTTAGAAAATTCCGTCCGGAATTCTCGGTACTTATTTTCTAGTTCCGTTCTGTGGGTATTCACATAGTTCCAAAATGCTTCATCAGATTCAAAAGCAATCTTGTCTGTGAGCTGGAACTCGATTGTTCCGGATTTTCCATATACTTCATAAGCATGGCTGTTACGTACGCCGCGGCCGTACAGTTTTATGGATAGGGCAGGCTTGGGCTTGGACTCCTGTTCTTTTTCGGGTTGACTTGCAGTCTCAAGCAGTTTTCCGAAGGTTGTTTTGAGCTGCTTTTCAATATTAGCTTCGAACTCTTTTTCGCTGTTTCCGACGGCTACCGCATAATAGGGAAAAAGCTTCCCGTCAGAGTTTTTTAAACATAATTGCTTGTTGTCCCGGCTTCCCGGAAGAATACATTGATATTGATAGGATTCAATGTCGGTATCGTCAGATAATCTAAAGTCATTCCAGCGACAAATATCTTGTGCGTCGCCGATACTATAGGCTCCGATGAAGGGCCAGTACTTCGTAGAAATATGCGCGAGAACCTTATACTTATTCCCCACTTCGTAAAAATGATCAAAGGCATCGGTCGGGGCTTCAGGAGCCAGTTCTCCGTTTATAACTTGGCGATGCAAGGCGATTGCTGCGGAGGCAGTGTGCAGATAGCGTCTGAATTTATAGGTATCTTTGGCCGGCCGTCTGCCTCTTAATGTTGATCTTACGAGCCACAGACAAGCAGCCGCTTCGGGGTTGTCTTTATGCAGCTCGAGGATGGAACTTTTAGGCCAGATCTTATCCAGCGGTTCTGAAGAGAGACGTTTTTCAAGTTCTTCCGGGGATCCCTGGATGAATTTATAAGGTTCCGTGCTCCTGTTGACTGATCTTCCCTTGCGGGTGTTATGAAGGTCTTCTCCGAAATCTTGAAGCTTGCGACTGCCGTCCCTGTTTAATTGGTAATTCAAAATATCTTCGTCTTTGATCGCAGTTGAGACAGCCGGCTTTTTATCGGTCTTAGGTTTTTCGTGTTCCGGAGGTGCAAAAAAATCAAATTCCAGTTGTTCAGCGAGTAATGAGGCCATAAATAACTCCCGTTTTGCTTATGTTTTTTTTTAGCGTTCTCTTTCTTTATCAGGAGCTTTGCTTTTAATTTCTATGACTTTTCTTGCTTTTGCGTTTTTGTCATAGATTTCCACGGACAACTGTTGTCCGGCATCTTGAGCCTCTTTAAAAACAGAGGCCATCTTGTCTCGAAAAGCTTGCTGAAGACGTGGTCTGTTTTTAAATTGAGGGGCGCGCAGAAATCCGGCAGTCACGACTTTGCAGGCTTTTTTGTTTGCCTCTGTCAGTTTTGCAAAATCCGGTCCTTCTTTATCAAGTTGTTTGAGCCTTGTAAAATCTTTTTTTCCTTTGTTGAAAATAGCTTCAACAACCTTCTCCTTAGGCTTGGCGGAAATTGAGAGCTTCCCTTCCCGGTCCCAGGGTCTGTTTAATTTTTCATTGGAAAGATAGGCGGAAAATTCGGGCTGATGCAGGCTTAGTACCGGGTCGTGCTGAATCCCGTTAAGAAGGCTTTGCCACTGTTTGGTGTAATAGAGGCTTTCTGCCGGCTCAATGCTGCGGAAATCTGCTTCATAGCTGATTTCTTCTCCGTTTTTTCCAACGCGCTCCAGGCATTGTTGAAGTTTGAGTTCGCAAACCTGAGCTTCAATTTCGCTTCTGAACGGTTCAAGAAGCGTTTTTGTTGCCGAGATGATCTGTCTTGATTTATCTGCGATAAAGTTTTCAATCTCGGAACTATCGGATGTGGGCTCAAAACCTAAAGCTGTTCCGGGAAGCTTCTCCTGAGGATCAAAAATAAGCTGAGGGTTAAGTGTGACTTCTTTAGTTTCAAGAACTTTGTCCTTTTGAAAACTTCGGATTTCACCGTTGAGAGTACTAATCACCGTACCCTTGGATGATGCATACAAATCCAATGTGGCAGGAAAAAGTTTGAGTTCCAGCTTATGGGTGTTCTGAGCTTCTAATTCGATAGCAAGTTCGTCGTGTTCTGAAAAAGTCATTTTGTTGTCTCCGGGAGGGGTTTCAAACTGTATACAGAGGAGAAATCAACATCGCGCGCGACAAGAATGCCGATGCGCTCCCCTTGATTTTTGGTTAGAGTGGGAGGAATGTTGCCGCTTTGACGCATAGCCTCTTCAATGATTCTTTCCATCCCGTCTTGGCTGTTTTGGTAGTAATTCACGCCGCCGTTGTTTTCGGTGTTTTTGCTCATGCCGAAATCGAAGCCGTCTTGAATCAGAGTGAAAAGTAAGGCATTGCCGAACCTTCTCCACCAGTGGAAATCAATTTCCCCGGACAGTCCCGCTCCGCCCAGCGCATCCGTGGACGGTGAATTCAAATTGATTCGAACCCCGTTGGGTGTTTGAATTTGCGTCCAAAGAACAAAGATCCTGTTTAGGCCGTTTTCTACCGCTCCTTTGTACTCACCCACGGCCTTCGAGCCTCTTTCTAAAAGTAGCGTTTTGCCGTTTGCTGAATAAATATTCCTGGGAATGACGCAGCTCGTCATTCCGGGAACGGTTGTATCTACTTTGGTCTCCAAGATGCATTCAATAAACGTTCCTTTAGAAAGCAGAAGGTTTCGATTGGGCATCATTGAGGCTCTGACCGAGGCCGTTTCAATCGGAGTGAGCAAGTTGTCAAATTTTTCTGAAGACCGGGGAGGTTCCGAGGCTCTGAAAACAGGCTCGGTGCTATTTTCAGGAGCGGCTTGGATCGTGTTTGCCTCTCCCATCATCGGGGCGCTGTTTCTTCTTTCGGTTAACGTGGGCTCTTTGGGTTTTTCTCTATCATTTTCAGCGACTGCGGGCAGGGGTGCTGAGTAGGTCGGAAGCGCGGGCTCGTAAGCAACCGGAGGAATTGCCGGAGTGATTGGCGAGATTGCCGGTTCAGGGGCACTTTGATTTTTAATTTCTTCTTTTTTAACAGCTGCCTGATGGTCAAGAACAAGGGTTTTGTTGCTTGTGTAAATGTTCCCGTTTTCTTTTGCTTTTGAGGTTTCAGTCTTTTGCTCTTTAACGTCTTGGTTCTGATATAAGTTGTAGCCTACTAAAACGCACAGAGCCAGCATTGCAGCCGCAACAAGCGGTTTGCCCGGAGTTTTACTTTTTCTTCCCTCGACATGGGGAATACCTTGTTTTGCATCTTGAGCAACGGAAGTAATGGTGTCTTTATTGGTTTGCATTATTTACTCCTTATGCTTGATTTGTCTGTATAAGCCCTTGACAGAGACGGCACGTTTATCCGAGGCCCCGCCTCCCTGATAGTTTTCGTTGTAAATGCCGACAACGGCTTTGCCCGCTCTTAATCTCACTTCTTCGTAAACGCCGTGCAGAACAAGCCAGCCGTCCTCCACATGGGAGTTCAGCAAGGTTTCCTCGCCGTCCTGTACGCGGTAAGCTGCCGGGAAATCCGTTTGTTCCTTAAACTTCAGGTACGTAAAACGATTGTCATCAAATGCCTTAATTGGTGCGATGGTCTTGGAAGCAGCGGCAGATCCGAAGTTCATTGTGTATTGATAGTTGGATTTTTTGTTTTCCGGATCTTTTTCTTCCGAGTGCAATGCACTATCTGAAAGCAGGCTCTTGACTTGATTTTTTTCGGCTTCTTTCTTGGCCGCTTCAATTTCATCCAGCGGATATCTGAACGTTAAACGATAGGTGGCCTTTGCCCGGGAACCGAGACGAATGTCAAAGAGATAGCTTCTGCGATTGGTGACAACCACAAGATTGGTTCTTCCATCCGTTGCTTTCGGCTTCAAAAAGAAGTAGTTCCCTCTGCTTAGAAATTCCCAGGCAGTAGAAAAGCCGCTTCCATAACTTTGAACCTGTTCAGAAGGGGAAAAGACAATAGTGGTAATAATTCCGCTGGCAGCAGTGACAGGATAGACCTCATCGGCTCGGAAATCGGTATAAAGAACTCTTTGGTCTTCTTTGGCAGCCTGCGGTTTATCCAGAGCAAACGCATTGGATAAACAGAGAACGGAGAAGAGCGTTCCGATAATCAAAGTTTTCTTCATTTTGCGGCTCCTACTGTGAGATCGGGGTCCATTCGGTAGGAAGTCACTTTGAATCCGAAAGGATTGATGAGTCTGCTCGGCTCGTCAGCTTTGAAATTCGGGATGTATTCATAGGCAATCGTTGCTGTCCAGTTCTGGGAGGAGTCAACCGCATTGGTCTGTGTATCCACTAGCTTTTTGCCGAATCGAACAGTGGCAATGCCATTGCCGTTTGGTACAACGGTATGGACTTCAACGACAATTTTCTTGCTGTCGCCGAGCAGTTTGTCCAGGGAGTTCTTATCTGTGGAAAATTGAGCTGCGTACGGGTCAAATACGTTGGGAAGCGACAGCTCTCTGGTTTTAAGATAATCGTGCTCGAGCGTGCGGTAGTCATAGCTTTCCCGGCTGAGAACGTATTGGTTAAGCCAGTATTTGTCCATCATCTCAGAAAAAGGAATATCTTTTTCATTGGCTATCGCTAAGACGGCAGCTTCTCCGGTGTTTTGATTGACGCGAATAACATATGGTTCTGTCTTTTTCAGCGGCATCATCAAGGCAATGGCTGCCGCTGTTGATATAAGGCACAGACCTAAAATTTTGCTGCACAGCCACGCTCTTTTTTCGCTCTTTTCTACAAGCTCTAACCGGCTTGTTTCCCAGTCAAGTGCTTTTTTAAAATTGTCTTGTGCTTTGGTTGTATTGTCCGAGGAGCTTTCTCCATTGGACACTGTCTTCTTTTTCCACATGATTCTTTCCTTTAGGGATTTGTTTTCTTTGCCGTGTTAATGGCTGCCGCTTTGAACCGATTCGTTATTCCCGCTTGTGACCGGATTGTTTTCTTCTCCAAAGACGAGATTTGTCTCAGTGCTTTTTGATTGAATCGGTGCGTTAATAGGTACCCGAGCACCGTGAGGGAGCGCCGGTGCCGGGGCGCCGCAGGCGCAAAGAAGAGAAGTGCAGCAGGCGGCAATTAAATATTTAATAAAAAGTGAATTCATTCTGAGTCCTTTTTTCCAAATGTTTTTTTGTAGGCACTGTCTTCGGCCGAAGAAGAGCCGGAGTCTTGCTTTCGGCTGAAATTGGCGGCACTTTTCATTGCACTGGCAACATATCCGGCAGCGGTCATTGCGCCGCCGGCGGCCAACCCTATTCCGGCTAAAGGCAGTACGCCGTTTTGATTTAGACCTTGACCTCCCAGCAAGGAACGTCCGGCATTCGCAATCCCGGAACTGCCTGAGCCTTTGCCTAAACCCAACAGAAGGGCTCCGGTTGTGGCGGCAGCCACGTTTCCGACTCCGTGAAGCATCTGACCGATGCCCGGTGCATCCATTCTTCCTCCTCCGGTGAGTCCGGCCGAAATCGCGGGGATGAGCTTGACTAGAGTGGCCGCAGCTAAAGAGAGCACGGCAAAATTCATCACCGGGAGAAACAAATTGCCGAGTTCTTTTGTGGCTTCCGGAGATTTCGCGGCTACTTCAATTTCATCCACGGAGCCTTGAAAAGCCTGAACAAAAAGCATGATGACGGCTGACGTAATGACGAGTGTGAAAATTGTGGTGATGACACTTCTGATCCAGCCGTCAAACCAGGACTGTGTTCTCGGAAACATCAAGGTGCATAAAAACAAGGGGCCGAAACCTAAGAAAATAATGAGAGAGACTTCGTTGATCAGCAGTATTCCCAGAGCCGAAAAGGTAAAGTACACACTCAGCATTCCAAGAGCGACCGTGACAATGCACATGGCTAGGATTTCCGGTGCATCCGTTATCCAACTGAATTTTCCAATCAGTCCCGAAACTGCATCAAATGCATTGGTGAAGGTTTCCCAAAGTTGATCCAAAGCACCCCATGCGCTTGTTATTTGGACGGTGCTGTGAAGACCGTGAGAGACAGCTTCTATCAAACCGCTCTGAAAGTATTCAAAAGCCTTGACTACGTAGCTGGTAAAGTGGCCGGTGTTTAATGCCAGGAAGGCAATAAATCCGATTTTGAGCATCTGGACGATAATGTCGTAAATAGCGCCGTAGTTGTTCTCCCTCATCATCATGAAAGAGCGCACGATGATGAACATGACAAGTCCCACGGCCACGACACTTCCTAGATTGTCAATAAGAGCGGCCGAGGTGTCTGTACTGAATGTGGAAATGTAGCCTTTGAACTGATTGCCGAAAGCTTCAAAGTAATTTGCTGCCATTTTCTTTTCTCGAACTACTTGGTAAGCCGTCTGCGGATTTCTTCTTTACCCAACGGCTGAAAGGCTTTTTGATGATTGATCAGCGCTTGTTCCTGAAGCATTTTTTCGTTCAGTGCTTTTTGAGAGGCCAGCTGCATTTGCGCTGAGAGCTGACTGGCTTCAAAGGCGACTTTTTCTGCTTGGATACGGGCGCTCAGGTCAGCGATGGCTTTTGCATCCGTCGCTGAATCGATCTGCTTCATTAGGTTTTCAATGTTTTGAAGTCTTTGATCGACCGCTTTTTTCCCCTCATCCGCAAAAGCTTGATATTGGGCAAACGAGGCTCCTTGCTTCTCACAAAAAGCCTTGTCCTCTCCGTTGAGAGTCGCGCAGCGTGCGCCTAGGTTTAAATTGTCATAGATGGCTCTTGCAGCCCCCGTAAGCTGACTGACACCTCCGTTTAAAACATTGCGCATCTGAGACTCGAAATTGCTCGGAAGAAACTGACGCAGTGCAGTGTTGTATCCGAACATTCCCAAGCCTCGGGTACCGGTGAAATTGTTCAGTGTGTTGACGGCAGTGTTGTACTGAGCTTGCAGCTGGCTGTACATCTGCTGAAGCTGAGTAAGCTGCTGCACCGCCTGTGCAATTGCAGAAGCATCCACAACCGGGATGCCGCTTGCGTGCGTGGGGGAGGCAGCAGTTATAAGCCCGGCAAACAATACGGATAGGATCTTGTTCATCTTTATTCTCCTGGGTTGCTGTTTAAATTCAGTTCGGAAAGCGGTTTCTCGCCCCAGAAATAGGGAAGCCACTTCTCCGGTTCTTCACCGGTGTGTTTGATGAGTTCTTCAACAAAATTGATGTTTTTTGTGGAACCGGAGAAAACCTTAAGTGCTTTTGGAAATGCTTTTAAGTCTGCCCGGCAGACAACCGCCTGCTGATTTTGTTTAATCAGCATGGTTCTGGAGAGCTGAGGAAAGTTTTTCAACAGAGAAAACTCGTTGGGCGTGAGTTTGAACCCCTCGATGTACTGCTTCTCATCGGCTCCGGTATTAGGCAGAAAGATCTTGGTAATGCAGTTCTGAATGTAGTTTGAGCCTTGAGGATTGCTCAAAATATCTTCAGGAGACTGCGTGGCAAGAATAATGAGACCGTTTTGCTTGCGAATGGTTTTGAGTTTGTCAAATGCGTACTTTGCTGTGTCCGGGTCTGCTAAGTATCTCCAAAACTCATCCATGAAGATCATGACTCTGCGTCCGTCAATAATCGATTCGAGACGAAAGAGCAAATAGTCCGTGACTAATGAACAGATATCCTTATTGGCTAAGAATTCAGTTCCGTCTATTCCTAAAACCGGCTTCGAATTAAAGTCGATTTTGTCTTCCGGATTGTCAAAGACCCAGGCAAGATCATTGCCGTCTATCCAGCGTTTTAAACGCTGGGACAAAGAGTTCTCCATTTCTGCGGCAGAACTTCCCTGAACTAAGTTTTGGGGAAGCAGAGCGAGTCTGCGGACGCTTTTATCCATCGACATTACCGACTGAATAGCCTGCATCAGCCGATCTTGATCTGCCGGGGAAACCGGCAGTCCGTCTTGCTTGATCAGCTTCAGAACGAATCGGTTCAAAAACTGTAAATTCTCCGGAGTGGGATCAAGCTGAAACGGATTGAATCCGCTGGGCGCTCCTTCCTCGAAGGTAAAGTAGCGTCCGCCTAGGGCACGGATCGCAATCTCAGCCCCTCGGTCTTTGTCAAAAAAGATGCAGGAGAGCTTGGTGGTATCGGTTCGGTATTTCTGAGACAGCGTCAGCAGCATATTCATCAGCGCCGTTTTTCCGGTGCCGGCAGTTCCGATAATCATGGTGTTGCCAAGGTCGTTGTTGCCGTAAGAATCTTCCAACGGATCACAAACATGAAAGTTGAAGTAAAACGGCATCTGGCTCGGAGTCTTGAGGATGGTTACCGCCTCTCCCCATGTATTTTTGTCACGCTTTCCGCAGGGAAAATTATGCAGAGAAGCCAAATGAGAAAAATTCAGACTCGTAATCTTTGCAACCCTCGGGCGCATTTTGAACATTCCGGGTAATTGGTGCAGATACGAAGCGGAAAGCGCCAAGGTGCTCAAATAAGGTGTGGCACCTGCTTTTGTCAGAAGTTGAGCGGCATCCGCAGCGTGTTTTCTGACGTTTTTCTCTTCTCCGAAAACAAGCAGGCTGTAGGAGTATTCGCCCATTGCGAATGCTCCGTTGATCAGCCCTTCGATGGCTAAAGACAGTTCTTGGATTTGAGAGCCGGATCTATCTCCGGAATTGATCAGCAGACCTTCCTGCTTGCTCAGAACCTCTACTCCTCTTTTGCGGCTCATAAAACAAAAAGTATGAGTCTCAATGAAAGGGTAGGGGCCGCAGCTGCCAAGTTCCTGCATGAGAGGATCGAGCTTGCCCGAGTTCGTTGTTTCCGGATACTCTTTAATTTCTATTGCTTGAGCGTAGGTGTCTCCTTCAGTAGTTTGCAATTGGATTGTGTCCGATCCGATAAAGACCTGGACATTGCCCAGCGTTGAATAGATGGGACCATTGGGTACAAGTACCTTCTGCCAGCGACCCGTTAGCAAAAAATTGTAGAAACTCAGTTGTTCAGAATATTGACGTCCGTCTTGCTGATACGTTTGCAAAGTGACGGGCGCATAAGGCAAGAGCGCCTGAAAGAGACTTTGATAAATCTTCTCAAATTCTTCCAGTCTGTTTTCCAGCCGAGAACGGGTTTCTTCAAGCGAAGATTTCGAAGAAAAGAACGTTGTCTTTTTGCTCTGAATGTCACGCAGAATTAGCGTGCAGTAGAGCTCAACGGCTGTAAATCCCTCTTTTTTTGTTTTCTCATTAAAAGAAATCGAAAAAAAGGAAGAAAACAAAGAATCTGTACATACCGATAGGCTGTCCGAGATGTTGCGCCTAACCCGGTGTATTTGAATGGCAAGATCCGGGCGGTCCAATGTCCGGTAGAACCCGTTCAACTGGGAGGACATTATCGTGAGATCTTCCGGGGACTGCGTTTCAAAGGGAATGCCGTTGAGTTTCATTGTGGCAATGAGGCAGCCGTCCCTTTCCATTACTACATGGTCCGTGACTAATGAAGAGAACGGAATGTACGATTCCAACTCTCGCTCTTTTTCAAAAATTTTTAATCTTTCTAAAATCACTTGTGATCCTTGATTGAAAAATCGGACGGACAGAGAATGACTCTCGGAGTTCTATTTGAAGGGCTCAGAGACAATGAGTTGCGCCAAACCAATCGATTGGGGTTGTTTTGAATCATGGTTCTAAAGTAGATTCCCCATTGATAGAGGACCTGATCATCTCTATCCGTGATCCGTTTGAAAATCCAAACCGGGATAGGAATCAACAGCATCAGCGGCGGCCAAAACAGCAGCGAAATCACCATGCCGGTTAAAACAGTGATGACGAACGTTTCGGTCGGAACGCCTAAGATGCAAGCCGGGCGGGTAGCTCCCTTAAATAAGGGAGCTGTTTCGATTTGAGTGACGGGATCGGCCATCTCAATTAAATCCCATCATTTGAACAATCCAACCGGCTGCTGCACAGATAGCTAGGCCGATTACCGGTTTCATGAGTACGTCCCAGCCAAATTTGCCGGACATATACATAATTCCGGCAATAAGAAGACCGCCGGTGCCGATCCACTTCACAGCAGCAGTAAGTTCGTCGACAATCGAGTTCCCAACTGTAGAAAGCGATTTCAGTCCGCTGGCCGCAAGTGCCGGTTCATGAGCGAGGGCCAAAGCAGCAAAGATGAAAAAAGAAAGATTGAGGATGTTTTTCATAAAAATTCTCCTAAGGTTAAAAAATGAGTCCGCTTGATTTGCCGGGGACTCCTTCGGCAATTAAAGATTGGGATTTGGATGCTTCCACTTCACGAATCGAGGGCACGGAAAGCGGCGAGAGCCCGGCATTGCTTCGGACTTTGTCTACATATCCGTGTCGGTATCCGGTCTTGAAATTGCCGCTGTAGTAGCAGCTCAACGCATCGTGAAGAGCTTTTCCATCGGATGCGGGGGACTGTTTGGCAGACTTAAAACACGCACTTAAAATCCGAGAGGCCACCTTCAGATTGGTACAGGCGTCCAGAGCTTGAGACGCGCTAATTCCATACTTTGAGAAATTTTTTCGATTGATTTGTGCTAATCCGACGGAATAATCCGCGCCGGACAGCTCCAGCTCGGCAATCGTGCTCATTGCTTCGTGGTAAGCCCTTGGCTGTTTAACTATTCCTTTTACGACTCCAATTGCGTAAGGATTAAAACCGGACTCGGTTTTAACGATGGCCCTCAGCGTATCCTCTGCAACAGACGGGGCGCAGCGTTTGGCTAATTCTCCGAAGTCATCGGCCTGACAAAAAAGCGGCAGCAGCGCAAGAAATCCGAAGATTAGTTTTTTTATATTGGTGCTACAATGTAGGCATTCTTTAAAAGGAGCTTTTATGAGTACCGCAGATTCTTTTATCCGGGTTCGACTCGACAAAGAATTGAAACTGGAAGCCAGCGAAATCCTCTCCGCAATGGGTCTTTCTATATCCGACTTGGTGCGAATGACCTTGACCAAACTGGTCAATGAGCGAGACATTCCCTTTAGTACATACGTCCCTAGCAAGGAGACTATTGAAGCGATGAATGAGAAGCCGGAGGAATTAAAGACATATTCTTCTTTTGCAGAACTTCTCAAAGAAGTAGACAAGGAAATTGCTGAAGAATGCGCATCAAAATAACCTCTGCTTTTAAGAAGGACTTGAAACGAGCAAGGAAATCCGGGAAAAATATGGAGATCCTTGATACAGTTCTCGGTCAAATCCAGAATCAATGCCTTGATTCCAAATGGAAAGACCATCCTTTGGTAGGGCATTGGGTGCCGCACCATGAACTTCATCTGTCCTCTGACTGGCTCTTGATATACAGAATTGAAGGAGACGCCTTGATCTTGTCGAGACTCGGGTCTCACAGCGAACTCTTCAAGAAAGTAAAGAGGTAGAGCTATCTTCTTGTCCATTATTTTTTGCTCCTCTTAATTTTCCTTGCTTGCACGATTGAAAGCTTGCGATGCTGTCTGGCCCAGTCCCGACTGAGCCAAATGCTGGAAAGGTTGAGCATTTTTCCCACAGTTCTGTAGCCGTATCCGAAACTAAATAAACTAGAGGCAATCGTTCGGTTAAGAGGTGTGTTGCCTTGGTTGCGTTTTTCGACTTTGTTTTTCCAAGCTGTTTTCCAGTCGCGGACGATATAAAAATTCACTTCAAGTTCGCGAGAGACCTTCAGGGGCCCAAATCCTTCCTCGAACAGACGTTCGGCTTTTTGCCTTTTTAAAGCAGCTTCTTTAGTCATCTTCCATCCCATAGTTACCGCTCCATACCGGACTGTGTCCGTACCGGTTGAATCACTTCGTTTTTCTGAACGTTTTTTTGACTGCTCTTGGCGATACGCTCAATTTCCGCTTTGATCAATTCTTTGATCTCTTGAATCTTTTCTGGGGAGGCGCCCTGCAAAATCTGTCTGATGGTTTGTTCTTCAGATCTCTGACGGCGAACTGTTTCTACTGAATAAAAAGTTTTCTGGGCGCAGCAGAAATCATTAAAGCGCTGCTGTGCTTCTTGAACATTCCGGGGCGCACACAGTTCTTTTGCTTTGTCAACGTCTAGTCCGGTTTTTTGAATAATTGCTTCGGCTTGAGCTTCCAGTGCTGTTCCCTGCCAAGAACTGGCTTCCAGGAGCTCTTTGGCAGAGCGGCAAATTATCAAGCCTTTGTGATCTAAATCCCTAAGCACAACGTTGCCGTTACGGTCGTTTCCTCCCGAACGAGCAGGATTTAAGAATTGATCGCAAAGAGCTATCTCTTTTTCCAGAGCAATTGTTCCGAAAAGGGGTAGGTCATTGTTTCGAGTCAGATGCCTGTCACCTCTCTCTTCTTTAAACTTTCCGAATTGAGACAAAAGCTTTTGGCGATGGCGATCGAAGAGGGTAGGCGTCTTTTCTGCCCAGTTTTCAATAAGTTTTAAAGCACTTGAGACAGCGTTTTCTATTGTCGTTTGTTCAATGCGGTTGGTGTCATAATTGACAACCAAACAACTCACTCGCGTAACAATATCGTTTTGCCCTCTGCGCCTGTCATAAGAAAGCGTGTCCCACAGAGCCAACGCATCTGAAGTATCTGCTTGAGCAGTTTTGTCGAATTTGTTCAGTTGCTCTTCAATCTGTTTCTTTGTAAATCCAATTCCATTCTCGATTAAAGATTGTTTAAAGGCATCTTCAGTCAGGCTCCCCAAACGAGGACTTCGAGCATGAGTTAAATTTAGGAGATTTAAGCTCTCGTAAGACAAGTTTTCTTTGTCTTTGGTGAGTCGATTCTCTTCAACAAATGCAAAACCGCAGTGGTTAATCTTTCTGCAAAGAGAATCCTCCGATTTTTGATCGGGATAAAGCGGCTTAGTTAATGTTTGGTACGGATTAAAATACCCCCGTTTATGCAGATTTGTTTGCAGCTCTCGAAAATCGGGGTCGTGGAGGATTGTCCCGGACAGTTTTAATTGATTGAGTTCCTGAGCGACATAGTCTCTGCTTTGAGCGGCAGTCAATCGTTTAACTTCTTGCCGCTCGAAATCAACAAGGATGTATTTTTGCTCGCTTTTTTCAATAGTGTGGTTGACGACTTTAGAGGCATCGGCGGCGGCCTCAAACAGAATACTTGGATGAGACCGAATAAGATCAGCGATGTCTTTATTCTGTTCAATAATTTCTTCCGGCGTGAAATCATTCAGATTTTTCGGTAATTTGCTGCCGATGTGGGACTGCATGAATGCTCTGGCTAAATTTTCACGCAAGAAGTACGAAGTTTCTTTGTCTGTTTGTTTGCTCTCCAGCAACTCCTGAAAGTTATCGTAAACTCTCGCGTCTGTGATTGCGCGGATACCGTCCAGAGCAGCACGAAGCTGGGACAACTCATATTTTTTATCTGAATCTCTGCCGCCCGATTCATAAGAACTTCTCTGGGCTAGGATGAGCTCGTTACGACCGTTGACATAGGCACTAACGCCGCTTCCCCATACACTGCCTTTGTTTGTATAGCCAAGCAGAGCACACATGTCTTCGAACTGAGCCTTGGGTTGCTGTTCAATAGGCAAAAGTTCAGGCAGAGGTTTTTTGAAGTTCTCACATTGTTCAACGTTGTAATACGTTTGTGGAATCTTGGTAGGTTTGAATTCTCCCTCTAATCCTTCATTCCAGCCGACGCTCGGAACTCCTCGGGCTCCTTTCTTTACACTTGCACCTAAAACTGCAATTTGAGAGGGAGTCAGCCAGCGGTTGTCTTCAAAGCCTGATGTTTTTTCTCTGACCATCAGTTGCAGCGCCGTGATGCCTTGCAGAGGTTTCCCGCTAATGGCATCCACAGGATAAGAAGCAGGCACTCCTCCAAGTTCCCATGGAGCTTTCCCGGCTTCGATTTGGGAAGCCAATTTATTTGCGCAGTCCTGAGCAAACTCTTCAAAATGCTTGTTTGCCATCGTGCCCCTCCCACGGATCGCCTTCCATTGCTTTTTCTACAAAGGCGTTCCAGTCTGCTTCTTGAAATTGCTTGTCTTCCCAAGTGTTCTCGACAAAGCCCCATTTTTTAGCCTCTTCAATGCCGGAGGCGTATTTGTCTCTGACCATCGCCTCACGGGTGTTGCGGGCAAGAATTTCAACGCATTTTTTAGTGGTTGGATTTTGTTGGGTCGTATGCATATGAGTACCTTTTTCTAGTGTTTTGAATTCTTTGCAGGGCACCCGGGAGCGCCCCGCAAAGGGTTTTCTTTAGAAGCGGTATCTGGCCTCGAACTTGAAGGCATGGTCTGCTTTTCCTTTGGTGCCGCCCGTGAATCCGTAGCGGACGCCAAACGTTGCCGGACCTTTATCGGCCTGAACACCCAGATTGATGTTGGTGCCGAATTTGCCCGCAAATTCGCCGGAGAGCTTGTCGCTGACGCCGTTGAAGTTGCTGAGTTTCGTCTTCTGTTCGGTATCTCCGAACTGCGGGATGAGCGTCAAATCAGCTTGCGGACGGACATTCCAGCCGGAAGCAGTCATAATGTCGCCTCGAACCGCAACACCGACAGGCAGCTGGAAAGTATTGGTGGCATCAGGTGTGTTGCCCCATACTTTCTTACCGTCTACTTTCGTGTCGTAGCTGCCGGACTTGGCCCACACATAACGCAGTCCTGCGTGAGGAATCACGTTTGCCTTGCCTACCGGCAGAGTGGCTTCGGCTCGAGCGCCGAGACTGAATAAGTTGGTCTTAACATCTGCGTCGGCCTTGTTGAATCCGGCTGCATTAATGCTCTGAGTAATATCAGAGGAGTTATGCATCCAGCTCAGGGTGCCGATCAGGTTGACTCTATCGACAGGGGCATAGGCGCCGTAAGCGTGCAGACCGAAGCTGTCATACTTGTTCTTGGTCTTCAGCACGTCGCCGGTGGAATCCAGAGAGCCGTGGTTATAGCTGAATGCCGCTCCCAAGATGACGGATTTACCGGCAAGCTTGCGGTCATAGCCCATAACCAGACCGTAGGCGTTTGTATCGAATCCGGCCTTAGAAATACCCGTAGCGCTGAGGCTCTTGTATTTCTGTTTGCCGCCGATGACATCAACCCAAAGATCATTTCCGCGCTCCCATTCACGCATAACGCCATACTCTGTAAAGGCCTCGTTCCGCATAGAAACTCTGCCCTCGATGGAGTCGGCTGCCGTGTTGAGGTCGTTCATGGAAACGCTCATAGCGCCGCCTGCAAATGCGATATTGGCAACGGAGTTGATAACTTTGGTCTTACCGGCAACATCGAGTTCCTTATCTCGCAGAACTCGGCAAATAAAATCTGCTCCTGCGTCACCGCTCTTGCATTGCAGCAGATCGTCGTTCGCAATGTTGGGGATCGCAATGTCAGGATAGACAGTGCGAACATCAGCTAATGTCGCATTCACCCAAATCTTGCTCGGGTCATTGTGCAGCGTCAGAATCCAATTGATGCCGCTGCCGTCTTGGGGCAGTGCATAGAGGTTCTCACCTGTCCAGCCGCCGGTCCACATTCCGTCGGTTTCATTTCCGCCGGTGATGTAGCCGTTGACAATCGTGTAGTCGCCGACCTCTTCGATATTGCCTAAAACCAGATTTGCACCCGGTTCGACTGTCACTTTCGCAATATCGCTTGTGGTATTGAATGCGCTCTTACCGTCTGACAGGATGGAGCTGTCAATAACGGTCAAAGAGTCTTTAGCGAAATACAAATCACCGTTTCCGATCTGGACGTGATTGTCTTTATCCGTCCAAACGTTGGGCCCCACGGCAATACCTCCTCCCGGGCCTGTTGTCACGTTATTGGTGATAACCAATCGGCTCGGTGTGCCGCTAGGCACCGTCGGAGATCCGATAGAGTCGGCCCAATCAAGACCGCCTTTGGGTCCCAAGTTTAAGTCGCCGTTATTCTTCACGTAGATATTCGTGTCGATAACGTCGCCCGTCGGATTGATCTCGGCTTTAACGTGATTTTCTTCGGTCGGTTCTCTGTCGTTTCCGATAACAAGGTCTCCGCCGTTAAGATCGGTTTCCTCGGCTTTCAGACTGCCGCCGTCGATCTTGACAAGGCCGTCGTCAATGGTGAGTTTGCCGGTCTCAATATCTCCCGTGTTGTTCACATCGCCTCCGGCCACCACGACGTTGTTCCAAATAGAGGTGCCGGAGTTATTGTGTTCGCCGTCCGGGTCAATCGTTAGGATGTCGCCTTTTTCGTACCCGGAATTATTCGACGTACCGCCGCCCTGAATCGTCATATCGTCGTATTCAGATTTGCCTTGGTTGTCGAGTGTCCCGGAAACAAGGGTATCAGTGACCTTGGTGGCGTCGATTTCACCTTTATTCGTCTTATCACCGGCTATGACATATTTGTCGTTAATGGTCTCTTTGCCACCTTCTTCGGTAGTGGCCGAGCCTCCGACTTGTACGGTCTGGTTGTTCCAGATCGACGTGCCGGAGTTGGTATGTTCGCCTCCGTCCTCAATGGTGAGGATGTCGCCTTTCTCGAAGCCCGAGTTGTTCGACGTACCGCCGGAAGCGACGGTCATATCGTCATAGTTGGAGGTTCCTTGGTTATCGAGCGTCCCGGAAACCTGAGTATTGGCAACCTTCGTTGCGTCAACTTCTCCTTTGTTGGTGCGGTCGCCCGCAATATCGTAGGTATCGTTGATCGTTTCCTTGCCGCCTACATCAACAGTTGAAGTTGCTCCGGTTTGAACCGTGACATTGTTCCAAATCGACGTCCCGCTGTTGGTGTGCTGACCGCCGTTGGCAACCGTCAGGATGTCGCCTTTCTCGTAACCGGAGTTGTTCGACGTACCGCCCGAAGCGACGGTCATATCGTCATAGTTTGCCGTTCCTTCGTTGCGCAGCAGACCCGCAACAGTTGTCACGGCTGTCTTGGTAGCATCAAGAACAGCGTCTTTGCCCTTGTTGACAAACTCACCGATCACATCGAACACAGTGCCGACATCGAGCTTGCCTGCGTTTTCGCCTTTGCCCTTATCGGCAACGGTGACACCGTTCCAAGTAGACGTACCGGAGTTGGTATGAGTTCCTTCAACGGTGAGGATGTTTCCTTTTTCCGTACCGCTGTTATTAGAGCTGCCACCCTCGGCAATCAGCATATCGTTGTAATTGGCTTTGCCTTCATTGGCGTGTGTGCCGGATACCGTTACCTTGTCAACCTTGGAAGCGTCCAAGACGGAGTTCTGGCCCTTATTCAGGAAATTTCCGGTGACATCAAAGACCGGAAGACTTCCGTCTTTTTCGTCCAGAGAGACTTTTCCTTCATTAACGGTCGAACCGCTGCCGGTCAGGCTGTTGGTGTGCAAAATGGCATTGGAGTGAACGTGAACATTACCGTTGTTTGCGATAGTCCAATCTGCAAATTCGCCGTTCTTGGCTTCCAAAGCTCCGTTTTCTCCGATATTGGAGGAAAGAATCCATCCGACTGTCGGTGTAACACCGCCGTGAGAGCCGAACGTAAACGTACCGTTATTCACGTCAATGGAGCCGCCGTCGGCAGAATCCTTCAGCAGTTTGTTGGCATCATCACCAAAAGAACCTTCAGGAATTGCATTGACGGCATTGCCGACAAGAACCAATTCTTTACCGCCTTCGATTGTGACTTTATCGGTATGGGAGACATCTTTGAATCCCATACTAATATTGATCGAATTGGTATTCGGATCATTGGACTCGGCACCAATGATCAAACCTTTGATCGTCTGAGAAGCATCAGTGTCTTTGTTGTACTCATCCGCAAACTCATTGTGCAGAGTCGTCGTGTTGAGCACAATGCCGGGGTTCAGAACGACATCGAGTCCTTCTTTTTCCAAATCGTTTGCAGTTGTGATGGTGAAAGGCGCAGTCATCTGCCCTAAGAAATTGATCGTCAGGTTTGTTGCGTTTTCAAATGCATTCGCAATTTTGTCGGTGACGCTAACAATCAAAGAAGCGCTGAAATAATCGTCGTCAAGAGCAAGATTGCCGCTTTCGACATTCAGCCCGGATTTGATCTCATCTTTAACTGCGCCGACGGTAGTTGCAGAAAGCACGGTGGTCGGAAGTTGTACGGTGCCTGTTTCGGCGTCCGTTGCGTCGATACGAATTGCCTCAGTTGTGACTGAACCGAAGATCTGATCAGCGCTTGTCTGAAGAACGCCGCCCTTCAGATTGATGCTATCGGCTTTTCCGTCAAGTTCGATCTTGGCAACATCGAGGACGCCGCCCGCCATAATATTGACGGTGGTATCGCTGTTGACCAATCCTGCGATAACCTGCGTCAAATTGTCTTTATAGTGGGATTTATCCTCAGCCGAATCCTCGTTATCAATCACCGGAGTCTTATTGCCGCCGGAGATGTTAACGGTGTTATTGCCGAGGAGACCGGTAACGTTACCTTCGGAATCGCGAACTTCGGAAGCATCAAAAATACCGCCCTTTATGTTGAGCGTGGAATCTGCAAAGAATCCTTTATCAGCCTTGAAGTGTCCGCCCAACTGGTTATAGACGGAGTTCTTCGCATCGAGCTCGGCAATATTGAGATTGCCCTTGTTAAGGTTAATCGTTCCCTCGTTGGACACAACCTTCTGAAGGTTGCTGTCTCCATCGGAAGTGAACTGACCGCCGGTCGCGATTTGCGTCAGAGCGATATCCGAGGTGTTTCCACCGGCATTGACAAATTCTCCGCCGTTAAGAACCAGCTGATCGGCCTTGACTGAACCGGCTGCTTGGTTAAGGAAGCGGTCGTTTTCAGCCAGAACAAGGTTTCCGGCCTCGACGGTGCCTGTATTTTCAGTCTTGGCTGCGGCAAATTCAGTGACTTTTACCGTACCGGCATTGTTCAGTTCTTTTAATTGAACCGTTTCAGCGTCAATCGAGGCATCCTGCCGGACATCTGCCAGAGTCACATCCTTAGAACCGACGGAACCGCCCTGAATCATGCCCTTCAGCAACATGAGGTTTGAAAGCTCAAGGTGCCCTTCATTGGCAATGCCGACGTCGGAGGCATCAGCCATTTCAATCTTGGTTGTGCCGGAATCTTTGAACTGAGCGGCTTGGGCAGAGTTTTGTACCTGACCGCCGTTGATATTCAAACCGTTCAAAGCTAAGGAGCCGTTATTGCCAACCGTGCCGCCTGTGACATTCAGCGCATTGGTATTTTCCATTGTGCCGTTGTTGTTGAGTTCACCGGAAGCAACCGTCACGCTCGCAGTTCCGTCAACTTTGAGAGTTCCGTCATTGGTAACGGTTCCGTTAAGTTCGGAGGCTCCTTTAAGACCTGCAATTGTCAGGACAGCATCCGCAGCATTCGTGACAAAAGATCCTGCTTCTGTCAGCATTGAATCCACTTTGGCAAGTGCGTTATTAATGAAGCTGCCCGCCGTTGCATCCTGAACGGGTGTTGCGGCTTGAACGGTAAGTTTTGCAATGTCCACTTCGCCGCTGTTGGTCATATCACCGGCAACAGTTAGCTCATCCGTAACGGACAGTTTGCCCTGATTTTCCAGCGATCCACGAATGCCGTAAGTTCCCGAAGCACCGGCAAGAGCGTTACCGGAAACAGTCAGTTTTCCGGCTGTCAGTTCAGCACCTTGCTTATTAACAGAACCGTATTCGCGTAGTGTCAGCTCATTAAAGGCTGCTTGACCGTTGTTTTCCACGTAGCCGCTGATGTCGGCAGTACCGATCTCAAAGGTTCCGTAGTTAACAAACGAATTATTGGTGTTGCGGGATGCAATATTTTGAGCTTTGAAAATACCGTGATTGCTCATCGCGCTGCCGTCAACAGCCGTATAGGTGCCGACAATCAGCAGAGTGGCTGTGTCATCGGCATTGCCGATAACCAATCCCTCTTTATCATTGCCGTAACCGGCAGAGCCGTTGTTCAGCACGTCAACAGTGAACTCGCCATTTTTGACAATCACCTGACCACCGGCACCTCCGAGAGCGGGATTCGCAGGGGATACTCCAATGTTTAACTCACCAAGATGGCCTTTTGTTTCAGAAGCAGAACCGTAAGAACCAAGTGTTAGTTTGGAAGGAGTGACGGAACCGTCAATGTTTTTGTTGCCGCCAACCCAAACGGCACCGTCTGCTAATTCCACCGGAGCGAGATTGGGATTGGGCTGGGCCTGACCAACCAAAACGAAGTGGCTGCCATTATTAATATAGAGGCCGTCGGTGACGCCGGTAACATTCATAAAGCCCATGTTTTGGTTCAAAACATTCGGCGTGCCGGATGTCGGAATAATGACTGCGCTGCGGTCATTAACGCCGACAACTAAAGAAGTTGCGCCCGGATTGGCAGCGCTTTCGTTGGAAAGCGTTTCATTGGCAAATGTTGCATAAGCCTGTCCGCCGTTCGCTGTGGCCTTAATGGAATTAGCCAAATCAACATTGAATCTCTCGGCTGCTTTGCCGTTAAACGCAACTTCAAGCTCTCCGTGACGATCCGCAGGAACGTCTCCGATGGCTACAAGTTTGTTTACTGCATCCCCGGCCAGTGCTGCGCTGTAGGAGGCGTCGTCAAACGCGACTGTGCCCCACTTAAAAGCAATGCCTTCGGCTACTGAATCAATAACGTTTCCTATTCCGGTCACAATCTGAGGATTGCTCGAGACTTCCACTTTGTCGTCCGGGTTTGCCGCATCAAGATTCAGCGTGCGGTAATCAAGATCGGCAAAGACCTGATTGAGAGTGGTAGAAAGACGTCCGCCCTGCAAGTTAGAGGTCTTATGACCGGTCATTGCAATTTTTTCGGTTCTCAGCGTTGCGCCCCGGTTGATATTCACGACAGAAGAACTGTCCAGTGTGCCGACCGTAAACGTTGCTGCATCATTGGAACCCGAGCCGGAACCCAAATTGTAGGTGTTGCCCGAACCAAGAACTGCGTGTTCAATCGTACCGCCCGTAAGTTCCACCGTTGAATTGGAGAACCATCCTGAAGGACTGGAAAGGCTTCCTGCCGTCTGGACATACTTAATGTTGTCAGCTTCGAGGCTTCCGACATTAATTTGTCCGGCGTTTGTGAATGTGTCATTTCCCAGACCGGCGCGTTTGAAAACAATCAGCCCGTCACCGGTTATGGAGCCGGAGTTGTTCAAAGAACCGCCGAAAGTAAATGTTCCGGCATTCTTAATGGAACCGGTATTGGTAATGCCTAAGCCGCTGCCGTCAGCAAAAATATCCGACACACCGCCGTAGGCTTCTGCTCCCGCAGCATTGATAAATTCACCCGCAATCGAGCCTGTTCCGTAATACGCCAATCCGTTATTCGTCTTGGTGCCGCCTTCGGAAACTGTCAGATTCTTTAATTGTTCCGTGGCTTTAGCAACGGCTCTTGCTACGGCTCTGAGACGCAGCGGGGAAGCGGTGAATGTTTTCTGAGCTTTGTCTCCATTAATGAAATAACCGCCCTCATTGACGACAAGTGAGTCGGCTATCAAGGTTCCGTTATTGGAAACGGAACCCCCGGATAAAATCACCAGCTCGGAGTCATTACCGCTAAATTCGGCAATTGCACCGGGTGCATTGGCGAGAAGGCCGGAAACCTGAGTCTTTCCGGTTGCTTTCAGCGTATAAGTATTGCCGATGGTTCCGATGTCTCCCGAGCCTCTGGAACCGATATGCGTATTGAAGAGACGAATTTCACCCGGATTTTCAAGCGTACCGAATACTGTCGAATTATCTAACGCCTCCATGTAACCAAAATTACGGAGTGTTCCGTTGACATTAACGGTATTGGCAATTAACCGGGCGCCTTGGCTGTTCTGCAAGGTTCCGTCTATATCCGCAGTGCCGACTAATTTGGCGTTGGCATTATTAATAAATCTGCCGCCGAATTGGGTATTGCCGTTGACTGTTAATTTGCCGTTGTTGTGAACCTCTGCACTGTTCCAGCCGTTTAAAGCTCCGAGGATAGTTTCACCGTTATTTTCAAGAACGGCTTTATCAGTGAATGTCGCGTTATCGCTGCGGAATATAGAGTTTTTATCTACTGTCGTCGTACCTCCGGCGGAGGAGTGATTCTTGACAAGATAATCACCGGCAGCGATCTTCAATTCTCCGCCGTTGGACAGATTGACCTCTGCGGCCTGACCCTGATAAAGGGAAGAATCCTTAATGCCGAGACTGCCCAGAATCAGTTTTGCACCGTCTCCTACAGCAGAAATAACTTTTTCGGCAAGATTGAATCGGTTTCCTGATCCGTCGGATTTACCGCCGATCAACGTCAGTTCTTTTCCGTCCTGAATTGTAGTGCCGGTTGCTTCATTGATACCGGTAAAGCCGGTGTTGTTCCGCAGCCCGGAATTACCAACAACCACAGCTCCGTTTTCAGCCTCGAGCTTGCGGTCTACGAAAATGACATCGCGAAGGTGTTCAACATTGTCATAAAGTTCGTTGGTTTTTGCGACCGTGAGCTTATCATCATGTGAAACGCCCGCTATCGTGCCTTGGAACTCAAGGGTCGTTGCACTTCCAAACTTAGTTTTGAATGCCTTTGCCAAGTCGTCGGCTTGAGTCTGGGTAAGGTTCACGCCGGTAATGACGACTTTTCCGCCGGTAAACGAAGCGTGATCGGCAAGCGTTTGAGCGACTGATCCGGGCAAATATTTCTGGAAGAAATCTGTCAGGCTGGTGCTCACTTCTTGAGGAGTCGCCGAACTTAGGGCGACATAATGAAGATCCTGCTGGCCCGTGGTTCCGAGACTGTCGAAAACGTCCAAGGCGTTATTCGTCTGGATTGTCCCGGAAGAGGTCAGGCGTCCGTTTCCGAATTGGAAGCCGTTCTGGAAATTTACGCTGCCGGTATTGTTTAAATTCCCGGCAATTGTGAAGCGGTTCGTTTCCGTCCAGTTGCCGCGATTGTTCAAAGTACCGCTGCTCGAAAGGTTTCCTCGGCTGGTGAGTTTGCCGGTCATGGTCAGCGTCCCGGTATTGTTCAGGGAGCCGTACAAATTGGCATTACCGATTGTTAGGTTTCCGCTGTTGGTGGAGGAACCGTTGGACTGGTTGAAGTTGGTAACTGTCAGTGCTCCTTTATTTGTCAACGAGCCGTTAGACTTGTTCAGTGTTCCGATTCCATATGAACCGGCTGAAACTAAGACTGATCCTCCGACATGAGTAAGGACGGATAGGTTTCCGACCGAACCACCCGCCAAATTCAAACTTTGACCTACGGAAAACTTGCCTGAATCAGCACCTACGACAATTGTGTCATTATTGCCAAGAGTTCCTCCGCTGACCGTCAAGGTGCCGTTAATGTGGAAATCATTAGTCCCGCCCTGTTGAAAATATCCTCCGGCTTGAGTTACGTTGTTGAAAGTACCGTTTAAAGCATTAGGTGAGTCAAAAATGAATGTGCCTGTGTTTACGAGATTGTTGATTGAAAACGATCCGTACGTTCTTCCAGCTTGAGGACCGCCGTAGGAGACAAGGCGTCCGGAGTTGTAAACAGTCCCTCCGACATTGAGGCTTGCGTGAATTGTCGGGTCGTTACCGCTTCCTCCGTTACTGATAAGAGAAAGCTCGGAATCACTGGAAATGTTTAAGTCTTTAGAAATATTCAGAGCACTATAGATATTTCCGCCTTCGTCGCCATTGTGAGCGATGTGTACCCAAGAATTGTTGTTGATATTGAAGTTTCCGTTGACAGTCAACGTGTTACTAAGGGAGCTGAAGTATCCTGCTCCAATGGAAACACAAAGGAAAGAACCTCTGAAATTTCCGTCCCGGCCCAAGTTCCAAGTCAAATTTCCATTGATGGTATGACTATCGGCGAGTGCCGGGCCTCGGCCTTGAAAATGGAATCGGGAGTCTTTTCCCACTACATCTCCGTTGATCGTCACGAGGGCGTAAGCGGGAATCTGAGCTGCCATTAAAAGCGAAGCTGCAAGAACAGCCTTCGTTTTACCTTGACAAACAGAAGACATCGCCTCGGATACGGCAACAAAACATCCCCGTTTCCGATTCCAAACTTTTTTAAAGATTTTGTTCATAGATCCTCCTCGGGATTTATTCTTTATTCGGCTTTGGCCGTTTCTTTCGGAGTCGGTGTCAGAACCAGAGAAAGCACTTCAAAAGCAGCTATTTCTTCAATGCGGACATGAACTTCGCGCTGTCCTTTGAATTCAATGAAATCTTTCTTCGACTCAAGAGCTTTATCTTTGGGTTCTTCAGCCGGTTCTTCGGATTCACGCTTATCAAGGGCTTTTTTCAGGTCTTCAATTTGCTGGCAGTTGGTTCCCGGATCATCGACTTTGAAATCAATGACGAGATTGGTTCCGCTCTTCAGGTAAAGAGCAAGACGCTGAATAAAGATTTTTTCTGACATTGTTTTTCCTCCTTAAGGAAATGAAGTTGATTTGGGAAAGGGTTTTCGGAAACCGAAAGCCTTTTCCTAAGGAAACTGAGGAGGAAAAAGGGCGCAAAAAGCCGAACCGTCCTTAAAGAAGGAAAGTCCGCAACTTGAGATTTGTCTGTTGTTCATAACTTCGTTTTCAAAAAATCTGGCAGGACTTTTGTGCAATCTGTTACGAACAATCAAGGGAAAGTTGAGCTTTCACCGCACTTTCCTTGCGGGGCAGGACTTAAAATTGGGGTGTCCGGGACGGTTAACGTGTCCTGCCAAGAACATTAACCAACTTCTTTTTAGAAGCAGATTGCTGTCCCGGACATAAACTTTGCGACTACATATCTATGCGGTCTCTAATTGAGAGAGCAGCCAGGCCTGAAGGATTCCCAAATCTTCAGACTGTTTCTTATACGTCCGACCTTTTTTCTTTACCCGGGCCTCGTATGTAAAAATTGCTTTGAGCCCTTTGAGTCCTTGGACTTTCCGTTCGGATACCACAGAAATTTCCGCGTTTTTGATTTCTTGATTGTTGATTCTCATTGTCTGTTCTCCTTGTCTGGATGCTCTGAAAGTTACGACTTCAGGCAGATCCTAGGTTGACCTAACAATATCGGCTCCTTTTTTGGCCTCTTCTTTTTCTGAAAGCTGCTCTTTCAGTTGTCTTATCGCATATTTGAGGCCTCCTAAATACCCATTCAGGTCATCGATAATCTCCAAATTTTTCGGGTCTTCTAGCTGAAACGGTTTGGCTTCTTGTCCGAGGCCTGATAAACCACGATTAATTCGTTTGATTTTTGAACCGCATTCTCTAAGCCCGTTAGCCAGTCTCACGCTGTTGGACTCTGCTGCCGGGGCGCCTTTTTGCAAGAATCGGAAGTTCTTTTTATCTCTATAGAAGCTCCCGCTGTTCCCGATACACTGTTGGAACCAGTTGAGAAAACCAGTCAAGCGTCTGCATTCTGTTTCCAGCTCATCGATGACAGAGGACAAAATATCCAACGAACTGTATAGATTTTCACTTCTGACAAAAGAACCGATTCGGACAAGGTTGGAACCTATTTGTCCTAGCTGATCGAAATTTGAGGAATATGAGTATGGATCACTGGTTATACGATAATACTCAGAGCGGTTAACGATTGGTATTTCCTTATGTGAGATCAGCCCGAGATATTTACCGATAATCTGAAGAGCGGTTAAGAATAGCTCCCTCTCTTCCCATTCCATCACAATGCGCGGAAGCCAAAAGTCATACTCTTCTGTTTCTTCAATGACCTCAAGAACGCCTATTAAAAAGTCTTTTGGTCCGCAGGTGCAAAGAATAAAGCAGCTGTAATACTCCTTTTCTTCCGGAGGATTTTTCTCCAGTTCTTCAATTGTTTTTTTGCACAACTCAACCAAAAAATGCATCTGGCCCCAAGAAGGAGCTTGATGATCTGCAATAGTGCTGCGCAACTCTTTAAAACCGGGATTCAAGTAACGGTTGCTGAGATTGCAGCTCATCGTTCTAACGCGATCTTCCATTTTGCCTATCTCTTTTTATTGTTATTTCTCTAACTCTTTGATATACATGGTGTTTTTGGTGCTCCTAAGGAGGGGTAGAATGATTGGTGAGCAGTGCAATATTTTTGCCAAAATCAACACTGCTCACTGATAAATTACTTAACCTTAACCTCTTTAGGAGCATAAAAATGAACGAAACGACATTTACGTACAACGAACTGAAAATCTTGGCCCTCATGGCTGCATTGATGGTTTCTGGTAAGGTAAAAGTTACAGTTCCAGAACTCATGCAAGGGTATGAAAAGGATCGCGAAAACGTTGCAGTGCTTGATCGAGAACTTTCCGGAGCAGTCCAAGTCTTAAAGTTGTACATGTCTTCTCTCAAACTAGATCAAAACGCATAAAGCCGAGCAATTGATTGTTCATATGGGCGACAATTCCTGTCTTGGTGGCCTCCGAATTACTCAGAAAACGCTGGATAATCTTCGAAAATTGTTGCCCTTCATCGCTTTGGCTGAATTGCTCTAACTTATTGCTAAATTTTTGGATGTCCCGGGTCATTGCCAGAAGGTTGTAAAACTCCTTAACCGGATTGCTGCTTCCGCAGTCTTGAGCTAAAAGCATTAGAAGTGTCTCAAATAAATCTTTGGCTGAAAGGCTCCAGAATTCTTCTTCCGGGCTCTTGTTGACAAAGAGCTTTTCAGAAATATCATTCGCAAGGGCCACTCTGCTAGCTTCACTCATGTCTTCTCCGCAGCCGCAGCAAGCAAAGTAGTTAAGGAGCATGCCGGAAGCCGCAAGCTTGTTTTTGCAGCCTGCAATAATTTGTTTTTGCTTCAAAAGCTCTGACTCACGAGAATCGTCCGTAATGACCTTATTTACAGCTTGTCTAAAAGCTTTTTCAAATTTCTGTTGTTTCATTTTTTCTCCTTCTACTGCTTCAAGCTCTTTGTTTTATTAGTTTTTTCTATTTTTGGGGTGCTCCTAAAGAGGGGTAAAATAATCGGTGGGCGGTGCTTCATTTTTTCCAGAACGGTTCAGCTTTTCACTCTTACCCTGACTCATTCTCATAGCAGCTCCCAGCAGGCTCGAGAATACTGTTTGAATGCTTCAACCAGCTTATTAGAAGGATGGCATTGTTCCGGATATTCTTTGCGTAAAGGAAGAAGTCCTGCCTGGTAAGCCCTAACTTCCGCAGACTCATGGATGCAGGAGTCGTTAATCAGCTCATAGGCGCAGGCCCTATCGGCCTCCTGCATCTTAGGCGAGGTGCTTTTAAGCATGATTTCAGCCTCGATGCTTCGGATCTTATTTAGTTGAACCAATAATTTCGATTCAATTTCAATTACTTCACCCATCAATCCGTCGGCTTCAGCCATGCAGCGGAGACGTTCCTGATTAAGGGATGCAAGTTTTTTGAACTCTTCGGAGGGCAAAACGTCCTTCAGGATTTCAATCGGTTCTTTGGGAAATTCTTCTTTAGTGGGAAACATTATTACTTCTCCTTTGTCTTGTCCTCATTTTGATGAGAGGGGCTGAGTCTTAAAAGGTCAAAATCATCAATGTGTTTAACCCGTCCCGAGCGATAAGCTTCCAGAAGCGGCTTCATTAAAATCGCTTGCGCTTCGGGCGTAAAAACCGGATGCATCGTGTCGCAGATGTAAGAATTAGATTTAAACCGATTAATAAACAAATCCCATTTTCCTTTGAACGTCCTTCTCATTGCAGACGGGATCGTCGCATCGTCTAATATGCTGAAAAAACAAACTTCTCCGTTTTTCCAGTACCAAAAATGCTTATTTTGTAAGTCATTGAGGGCATTTTGCATATCCGAGTAAGGCACATAACAGTAAGAGAAGCCAGTGAAGCAACTTTCATTGGAGACCCAGCAGTTATTAACGTAATAACCATCATTGCCGGAGCCGTTATCAACACAGCAGCGGATAACCGACATGAGGATGCCTTTTTCCGTATCTGTTAAACAAGAACAAAGCTTTGAAGCATGAAGGCCGACTGTAAAACCATTCTTACGGTCTTTTTTAAAATCATCTTGAAACCAGACTTGATTGTCTTTCCTGACCTCTTGCGCCTGAATCTCTCCCTCCTTGGCTCGTCCCCTCTTAGATCTGAGTCTTAGATCTGCCAGTTTGTCGTTTAATGCTCGGATTGACTTTGTATGGCAAGACTGGGTGAAACTATTCATCAGGATTGCGGCTGATAATACGATTATGCAAAAACTGTTTAAAATCATGCCCCCTCCCTAGCGGCAGTGAGATCCGAAAGGGCAAGCGTGAAAGTGACACCCCATCGCCTTGTGCCACCAATCATCTTCTGAGAGTTCATCGGAATAAATCTCAGGAAGGGCGCCTGTCAGTGCCTTGACTTGCTGTAAAACAGTACAAATGTCCATTGCAGCTCCTCGGTTCCCTTACCAATGCACGCGAGTCCAATTTTTGCCGTTGATGAAAACGTCAATCGCTCGTCTGGACTGGTATTTCTGCCAAACAACTTCCTCGTAAACTTTCACCGGCCGGTAACATGTTGTGCTGTATGAACTGTCTCCGGAACTGTCATAGCAGCTGTAAGCTTCATAGGCCGTGCCTTGGTATCCTCTTACGCACGCCTTAGTCCCACCCCAATGACCGGCTGAGTCTTCGGTGGCCTTGAACCAATGTTCTCCGCCCCAGTTGTAGTCAGCATTGTTTTTCCTCAGCAGTTTGTTTTGACGCCGGTCGGTCTTGAACTGATTGCTGTCATTAATGTTGCCTTCGACAATCCATCCTTGAGGAGCATCCTCCATGCCTTGCAAAGAGCATGGATCAAAGCCGTCACTAAGCTGCTTGGCATAGTTGCCGTCTCCGGCCATCGGGCAGGACGGAAACTTGCATGGGTGACGCCAAGAAAGACAATCAAAAAGTTTGTCAATCGGAGGACGGCATTCAGAAACAGCGCGGGGGCCGTTTGGATTAGCCAAACAGAGGAGAACTTCACATCCCCAGCGATCATTGCCGGTCATGATGTCGATTTTGGGCATCCCGGGGATTTTCGAGTAATCCGTGTCTTCTGCTAAGGCATGAAAACCGATTGCAAAAAGGCCGCTGCTGACAATGGCAGCCGTCAAAAGTTTTTTAAGTTTTGGGATTTGATGGATTGTTTTCATTATTGAGCCCTCAAAACATGATAGACAGAGGTCTCCGAAGGGAAGAATAGAATTTAGTTTGCGTAAATAAATATCTAATCAACCCTCGGAGGAAAAAAATGGGTGAACTCTCAACCGTTATTTCTGTCGGTGGTATTGCTGCATTGGTTACACTATTTTTTAATAGTTTTAAAGGCGGATATGAAATTCGCAGAAATATGTTTAGAGTCTCTGCAATGGCTGATAAAAATATCGGAAAATGGCACCGAAAAGTTCTTTTATCCATGTCAGCCAAAGACGAACAGGTCATTGTGCTGTCCATTACAAGTATCTCAGGAAGGTTCCTTTCAAACACCGGTGAAATTGTCAAGCGGATAGAACTGAATAAAACTCTCATAGCTCATTCTCCTGCTTGGCAATTTGTAGTGGATTACCTACCCGATAGGTGGGAAACCCAAAAAGTGGGCCGGATAGATGTTTTTGTTCAAGCTGAAACCAGCATGAACTTTCGCTGTTATTTTTCTTTGCAGGAGTTTCAGTTGTCAGAGGTTCACAAGGTTCTTTCAGAGCTAAAACAACAAGAGCAATAAAGCAGATAAGAGCCCATGCTTTTAAAAATGATTCGATTAGATAGTCTCTTCCTATCGACCATAAGAAGAAAGCTATGGCTAGTGGCGCAAAAGCTCCGAGCAAGTAATAAAGCCAATCCATATCTAGCCTCCTATACCTATCGCAGTAAGGAAGCCGCGAACACAGAAATAGAAAGTGCAGATGAGCCCAGTAACGAACGATATGGAAAAAAAGAATTTGCAGGTTATTACGAAATTATCTAAAAACGAATCGGAAGAATTGACCGAATTAATCACCACCAGTAATAGAAAAAATGATGAAAAGCCGGCACCCATCAAATAAAAGAACGCTAACATTTAGTTCCTCCATTTTCTCCAATCATTTTTTGGCAGTCCGCGGCCCTTAGGAATAAGAAACAGCGCCGCTGGCCGATCCGGCCAGACCGTGTTCTGAACAAATGGGAAGAGAATTCTATGCACAAATACTGAGACCAAGCAATAAACCTCGAAGTAAATGCTTGCAGCAGCATAGTTTTCAGACACGCACGCGGCGCTAAAAGGACTTTAGCTTTCCCTAAAGCCCCGAGGAAAAGGGGGCTCCGAGGATAAGAATAAAATTTAGTTTGCAAAGATAAATATCTATTCCACCCTCGGAGAAAATCTAAATGAAAACAACATTGGTAAAAAGGTTGCTGATAGGCGCAGGTCTTGTCTTCTTTTGTCTGTTTTTCGTCTGGACAGAATTCCCAGCTGCGGTAAATTTTCTCTGTACTGCAATGTCTGCTTTGTGTGCTTTGTTTTCTGCCTTTGTCGTAGCTGAAATGGGAGACGAAAGAAATCAGACGGAGCAAAACAGATTTAATCCTGAGTCGAAAACCTTTAAAAGTAGGGAAAGAAGAATAAAAGTCAGGGTCATCAGGACAAAAAAGAGATTCCATCTTCTTGAAGACCAGTCCCGCGCAAGACTGAGATCGAGACAAAAGTAAATACTTGCCAAAGAGATGCTTCCGTAGAGAAAAATAATGAACTCGGCAGCGTAGTGAGCTTTCAGTGTTTCGTAAAACCCGCAGGGGATCGCCCCTTCCAGCAAGGAAAGAAGTCGGTCTTGATTTTTCAACATCAAGCAAAATGAGGCTGACGGGAAGAGAAAGATTCCCAATAAGGTTTTCCTTATGGACGATTTTTCTGTTCCGGAAGAGGTGAATAAAACAAACAGAGAGCATCCTATAGTCGATAGCAGAAGCCAGTTCATTTCTCATTTTTCCTTCAATGCTTTCAAAGAAGGTTCTCATAGCGATACTCCCTTCAGCCCTGCCAGTCCGATAATTAGGATCGAGAGTCCGAGCAATAACAAGAGAGGAGCTGCACAAAAAACTGGCTCATGCTTTTGGAACAAAAACAAAGGCGCAGCGGCTATACAGGCTAAGCCGAGTATCGTTAAATAGAATGCGCTGGTGACGTGCTCCATGGTTCTCTCTTGGGTTTTTAGTTAGTTATGCGGGGGAAGATTTTTGAAAAATAATTACACGAGAGTGCTTGTTTTCTTTTTTTCTTCCCAACGCAGCAATTCTTCAAAGTCCAGCACTGTTGTTCCGGCAGAGAGTTTGATCGGCTGCGGAAAACCTTCTGCTTTCTTTTGATTGGTCCATCGCCAAATGGTTCGGATGGATTTGTTCAGTCTCTTAGCCGTGGTTGCAATGGAAATATAAGAAGGATTAGGCGACACAATTTCCTCCTTCCGGATGTGTTTCTTTGGTCTTAGGCAAATTTCTAAAAATGGACCAATCGATACCCGGCAACAAGTCCTCGCACTTAACCTGACCTTTGGTCTCCAGCTCAATAACAGGACACCAAGATTTGGGGACGGGCATACGACCACAGACTGCGTTACTAACCGCTGCTCTACTAACTCCTAAACAACGTGCAAGATCTGCTCCAGAGCCACCGATAATTTTGATAGCTAATAGTAGATGTTGATTCTTAGTCATAATTAAAAATATGCTTTAGATTACATCATTAGTTTACATTATTATACATAAACTTTTAGTTTATGAACGACAATGAACGATTGAGAAAAATTTGGCAGGAAAGCCATAAATATTCCCAAAGAGAATTCGGTGAGAAATTCGGAATAGGCACTGGTGCAGCGGTTTCCAACTATCTGCTCGGGCGTATTCCGTTAAATCTCAATGTTGTTATTAAGTTTGCTAAGGGGCTCGGCTGCAAGATAGAGGATATTTCACCGTCCATGGCGTTGTTAGTTCAATCGGCAGAAAAGCTTACTACACGAGTTGAACGTACAGAAAGCAGCCAGTCACGCATACCAATTCTTTCCGATGATTATTTGCTGGCCCACGCAACGATTCCAAAGTATCAACGTTCAGATTCAAATTCTATTATTTCCTCTCTGACATTAAGCGATGATCAATTTGCTTGGATAGTTTCAGATCAATCAATGGCGCCAGACTTCTTTCCTGGTGATTTGCTGTTGTTTATATCTGGGTCCTCAGCAAATCCTGGATCTTTTGTTCTTTCGAAAGTGGACGGAGGGATAGTTTTTCGAAAATATACTGAGCAATCTGTTGAAAATAAACTAATCGTTAATCTTAAGCCGTTGAATCCGGATTACCCAACGATTTCTAATCGATCAAAAGAGATTGAAATTCTTGGGGTGTTAAAAGAACTAAGAAGGAATTTCACAATACGAAAAACCCATAGGGGGGGGGTATTTGATAATTAAACTCCTCCTAGCTACTTTGTCGCTTTTTATCCTTTGGTTAACCCTGAGTGTCCATTTTTAGAATCTACCAAAGCTTCTTCGCTACGCATCTTTTGCGATAATCTCCTACCTTTTTTATGATAAAAACCTGCTCTGGGTCAGAGAGTTGCTTTTTATACTGAACTCTCTTCAAAAATAACTTTCTTTCTATCCCATGACGTACGTCGCAATTTTCTTTATTAGTTTCAACGTTATCTAGCTGGCGGACGTACTCCATTAATTGATCTTTATTAAATTTTTCAATGTCTTCGGGCGTTGTAGCTGAAGCATTTCCGGAAGATAACGACAAAGAGAAAAGCATTAATGTAAAAGCAAAATATTTGTACATAAAGAACCCCTAATTAAGTTTTATTTCTTCTTACTCTCATAGCAGCTTAGCCAGAAGTTTTCGCATCTTTCACGGTAACTACCGACCCTCTCTATGATTAGACGCTGTCAAACTAAAAAATTTGTATATTTCGTAGCTTCTTATTTTTAATTCTTCCGTTGAGTTTCCCTGAATCGATTGCATCGATCGCGAAAATTTCTTATTTTTTCTGAAGCCAGCCGCCTCTCCGTGCCAGAGAGCTGTTTGTGAATGCTAAGTTGTGTTCTTTTGTGCATCAGTTCTTTTTCTAATCGCCAAAGGTGACAGTATTCTTGGTTGGCTTCGACATTGTCCAGTAGGCGAACATAATCCATAAATTGATCTTTATTAAATTTTTCAATGTCTTCGAGCGTTGTAGCTAAAGCATTTCCAGTTGTTAGAGACAGAGAGAAGAACGTCAAGACAATAGCAAGACATTGGCGCATAAGAAATCACTCGCAAAAGTTTGAACCTAATCTCATTATAAAGATTATTTTCCAAAAATGTATATTTTTAATTTACAATAAACGTAAACTAATAATGTTTAATTAGGTTTTGAAATGATTAGACCTTACATAATTGATCCCTTGGAGAGTTCTTCAATTCATCTGGATCTCACGCTGGTCCAAAGCGGAATTCTCTCTCGATTAGTGAATTTGTATTTTCTGTTTGGCGGTCCGTTTTCGTTTGGGCAAGCCCTGTCTCAGATAAGCGTGGACGAAAACTTAAGTACAACAGAAGAACTGGAACGTGTTCTCGGATGGTACTTCAATGAGGATGGGAATGGTTTGTATCAACCTTCCGCCATGTTAAGAAATTGCGCAAAAGAGACTTTTCCCGGAAAGGAGAACCAATAATGTCCGCAGCTAAAAAGAATTCTCCTGAACAGGGAATTAGTCCAATTAGTCAAGAAGAATTCATTAGAGATTTTCTACCTCTTCCGATCCTTCACAGAGGTATTTTGTTTGTTCTGCGCACAGGCTACCTCATCAAACAGTCTCCTCTGGAAGACTTAGATGTTTTGGGTTTGTGTCCTACTCACACAGATGAAGAAGAAGGCGCTCTTCACATCGTGTTGAGGAGATTCTTTAACCGAGATGCTAGTTTCTGGAGGAGTGCCGCCTACGATGCGATTATCCAGGAAGAATTGGAAACCAAGGCCCACCACAAACTTTTATCAGAGCAGCGGTCAATTAAAAGTAAACGTGCGGCTGAGGCTCGTTGGAAAGAAAATGGTGCTCCAAGCAATGCTCCGAGCATAAAAAGCAATGCCACAAGCAATGCTCCGAGCATAAAAAACGATGCTACAAGCAATGCTCCGGGCATAAAAAGCGATGCCACAAGCAATGCTCCAAGCATAAATAACGATGCTACAAGCAATGCTCCAAGCATAAATAACGATGCTACAAGCAATGCTCCGGGCATAAAAAACGATGCTCCAAGCAATGCTCCGAGCATAAAAAACGATGCTCCAAGCAATGCTCCAAGCATAAAAAACGATGCCACAAGCAATGCTCCAAGCATAGCCAACTATGCTCAAAAAACCTTAAATCCCTTGGGCCACAGGGTTTTTCAGGAAAAAGCAGACATGATTGAAAATCCGGGAAATGTTCAGCAGGAAGAGCCTCGCGCACGTACGCGCGCGCACCGATCGGATCGGATATCGGATATTAATTTAATTAATAAAAATATTAATAAATCGGAATCTGTATCGGAATCGGATAGAAGTTTAAAAATTAAAAACCTATTCGCGCGCGAAAAATCGGCTTGGATGATCGGCGAAGTTTTAGAAGTTTTGGTCTTTTTCGGTTTGGACGAAAAGGCGCTTGCCCGCTGGAGATCCAGAAATCCGGAAAATCAAAATTTCATTTTGGAGCTGGCCGCCGGCGGTATGTCCCGCTTCGACTATGACACGATTGCTCAGGTGTTTGCACGCTGTCAGGCCGCAAAAGACAAGGAAGGCAAGCCGTTAAGCTCGGCAGTGGCCTTTGTTCTCAAGTCCCTTCAGCACGAATTGACTGCGGTTTCAAACCGCAAAAATGCAAGACAATCCGCTTCCGAATCGGCTCAGCCCAAGCGATTCCGAGACATTGACTACATGGAGGGGATCGAACGGCTCAACCCGGACGGGACATTTGTTCTCAAACGCAAGACGGAGGGACGTTGACATGATTTCTTCTCAAATATCTGAAAAACAAGAACTTACCCTTCGAGAGTCAATTGATGAAAGTCGGTTTGAAGCCGGGTTTTGCGAATTTCACGGATGGTTTACCGCCGGGATTAAATCTACCGACGGCACGGGGAGCCGTTGGTTTGCTGGATGTCCGAGATGTTTGGCTGAAACCAAAATCAAAAAACTATTCGGCCAAAGCATGATCCCCAAGCGCTTTGCGGACAAGAACTTCGAGGCTTATGAAGCGACTGAAAAAGGTCAATATCAAGCCCTTAAAAGCTGCATGGATTTCGCTCAAGAGTTAAAAGCTGACTGGTTCAGCGGTAAAACTCTTTTATTGATCGGTACTCCGGGAACCGGAAAAACTCACCTAGCTTGCGCTGTAGGTCATGAAGCGATCAAGCAGGGAAGGACAGTCCTTTACACAACGGTAACCCGGCTGCTAGAGGACATTAAATCATCTTGGAATGACAAAGAGCGTTCCGTGAAAAACATTATCGCCCGATATGTTTCGGTTGATCTGCTGATCATGGACGAGATCGGTGCATTTAGAGGGATTTCCGAGAGAGAAAAAGACTACCTCTTTGAAGTTATTAATGCTCGGTATGAACAAATGAAACCGATGATTGCCGTTTCAAATCTAAGGCTTTCCGGTGCAGATTCCATTGAAGCCTACCTCGAAGAAAGATCTTTTGACAGGTTATGTGAACAGGCCCGTTTAGTGGTCTTTGGCTGGGAAAGTTTCCGGAGGAAATCGTTATGTTAAGACAGCTGAGAAAAACAGCCGGAAGCCCCGAATCGGGATCGAGACTCCCTGCGTCAAACATCAACACAGCTGACGGTTATGAAAACCAACTGGCAGCGACCGCCGAGATGATTAACACGAGCAGCGCTAGAGGCACTCCGACCTTAACTTTGAAGGTAAATCCTTCTCTGTTCAGTTGTGTTAATCTCTCTACGAAGATTAGCGAGTTCTTAGACCGCATCGCTTTTTCTCCAAAGATTAGACACGGCTCAACTGTTACCAGCAGTTGGGCCGTTGCTGTTTTACGGAGTCAAAATGAACTTTCGTTGTATGCTTCAGAAAAAATGCCGGAACAAAACAACCGTCCCGGCATTGCTCGACGCTATCGTTTAATCAAAAGCAACAGCGCACCTGCCCCAATTACCGCTAGAGAAACAGAGCCCTCAAAGTTGACAACAAAGTCAGCTCTGACGGATAATTCCCTCAACACGATAAGGAGTAGCAATAGTCGTTTTACGTTTACTTGCACGACTAATCTCCTTGTTCAAGGGCTCGGCGCTTGTCCAAGGCGCTTCGAGCCCTGTGTTTTTCTTCCCTCAAGAAACTTAGAAGATTTCGTCTCAAAAGGGTCCTCTGCTTCTTCTTTCAGAAGCATTTCCGAAAAAACAACAAGGTCTGGGAATGATACAGATTTTGTTCTGAGAAGTCGCGCCGCCAGAAAACGCAGAAACAAGACAACTTCTGCCCTTCTTTTCAAAAACGTCGAGCAGAAACCGGCCTTCAGTTATTAAAAACTCCCAACACTTTAATCCCAACAGAGGAACAAAGATGACTAATGAAAATGCAGAAAATTGCGTTTTTGATTCAAATGACAGTACACCCACTGAAAGTTTCAGCACTGAGTTGTTGGATGTTATAACGGCAGCGCTGGAAGATCCGGACAATCATTTGGATTCGATTGTTAAAGAAGCTTTAAAACGGATGGATGGAACCTCTATTACCTTTGCAATACCGGGAACCGTATCTATAACCGGAGCGGATATTCTTATCAGCGTAGATCGAGAACATATCCTTCGGGAAGAGCCATACCAGGTTCATGACTGGAACCGCTGGCCTTACGTTTTACCACCTATAAAAAACGAACTGTTGCCCGGTGATCCCTTTAATTTTAAGTGGATGATTTATTTGAATGACGGAAGATGCGTCGTCGATAAATTTAAAGAAGGAAGATGGCAAAAATGGCCTTCAGACAAAATTCTTTTCTTCAAAGACTTTTCTCCCGTTCCTGCTTCAGCCAAAGCACTGCTTGATCCCGAAACGGCCCTAGGCTGGTCGTCTGTAGCCTCTTGTGAGCCGCCTGAAGGTGTGGCTTGTGAAGTTCTGCTGAAGAATCATTTAAGAGGCTATTGCTCAACGTTTAAGGAAGGTCATTGGGATTTTTTCAACGATTCTGTAGTTGCTTTTAAAGCCATTAACCTTCCGTATGCAAATTATCCGGAGAACTAAAAATGATTACTCTGACCGTAATTAACAACAAAGGTGGTGTTGGAAAATCATTCCTTTCAACACAATTTGCGTTCTATTGCGCCTTGAAACGTGGTTTACGCACCTTGTTTATCGATTTAGATCCTCAGGCGCATTCTTCAAACTGTTTGTTTGATTCAAAGCTTTTTGAGCCCGCTAATGTTTCTTCAGGTTTGCTGATGCAGCAAGGAGGATTGAGAACAACCGGAGCCGCCCGGCTTCTAGTTAGAGCGGATACAAATTTGGAAGAACTGGAGCGAAGCGGTGAAGAAGCTCATAACGGCTTTGTAGAAAATTTGCTCAACAGCTTAAACGAGATCCAAGACGATTTTGATATTTGCATTATTGATACCAATCCCTCATACGATATTCGCCAGATTGCTGCACTATTAGCTGCAACCCATTACGTTTGCCCTGTCAACCTGAAACAAGAAGCTCTCGAGGGAGTAGAAATGCTTTTAGGCAGAGCCCAAGAGGTTTCGACCATCAATGAGAAACTTCAGTTTGCAGGATTGGTATTGAACATGGTCGAAAGGAAGCCTTATCAGATTGAAAACTTTAAGCAGCTTTGGGTATTGGCAAAAGATCTGATACTGAAACAGGAAAACGGTCTAAAACCGGCATGGATTCTTAATCGAAATGAATATGCAGCGGCACAAGGACAGCATCGGCCGGTATGGGTAAGTAAAAACTCAAAACCCGGTGAGGCATGGTACGAGCTAAGGACGGTTTTTCTAAATTTAGCAGCAGCTCTTAATTTACCTGAAAACAATCCTCTTCGTGTGGTTTGGAACGAGGACGGAAGTTTAGCCGTTGTGAACAGCTCCAGGGAGGATAATTGAAATGGCTCTGAACTTGAATCGGCTAAGTAAGATCGCAAGCGGCAAAAAGTCAGTCCTGAATACTGAAGGCAAGATTCTAGACATCGAATTAGACAAAATTAAACCTGATCCTAACCAGCCAAGAAAACAATTTAATGACGCGGAACTCTCAGAGCTATCCGCCAGTATCCAAGAATATGGGCTGCTTCAGCCAATAGTTGTCCGAGCTAATTCAGATGATACGTTCACAATTATCAGCGGAGAGAGGCGTTTTCGGGCGAGCCAACTCCTTCAGGCTAAGTCAATTAAAGCGATTGTGAATACTTCTATTGCCGCTGAAAACATTAGCTATGCTCAGATGGCGGAAAATTTGAAGCGATCTTCACTAACTGTCGTTGAGGTTGCTGACTTTATTTGTGAGCGGATTTCTTTAGGAGAAAAACAGGTAGAAATTGCCGAGAAACTTGGATTGGAAAAAGCTCTGGTGTCCAAGTATTCAGCTTGGAAAGAGTTTCCGGAAGAGATTCAATCAGCCTTAGCGGAAAAGAAAATAAATAGTATCCAGACGGCTTATATTCTCTATAAAAAATGGATAGAGCATCCCTCAGAAGTAGAGACTTTCCTTGAAGGCCGGGAGTTTATTTCAAAAGCAGAGGCGAACAACTTCAATCCTCAAAGTTGTTCCGGAACAACTTTTTCGACTGAATCTGAAGACGCCGCCGATATTTTGCCTCAAGAGCAAAACGAAAAAATAGAAGGTGAACAAATCGAGTTTTCAGATAAGGAGACAGTTGCTGAAGAATCTCAAGCAGAAGCCGACGAGTTTTTCCCAGGGGCAAAGATTGATGAATCTTGCTACCAGCCTCTGGAAGATCAAAATGAGATAGACAACGAGCAAGAAGAGAATGCAGAGGAAGCATTTAAAGAAAGCCCTAGTGAGGACTCTTTTGATGATGTTGAACCATCCGTAGAAAGTTTCCCGGATGAAGAAACAAAAGAGCAGCTCTATAAAAAACCGATAATTTTTTGTCTTGTTGACGGAAGGGAATGTGAGCTTCTCTATAAGCGGAAAGCTTCGGACGGTATTGTCTGTGTAAAGTTTGAAGACGGATCAGAGCAAGAAGTCATTGCAGAGGAAGTACAGCTTAATCGAATTTGTGAATCTTAACCCTCCATAGTCAAGAGAGATACCCTCCCTTGGTAACGTCGTTGGGGAGGAAGTCAAGAAGGAAAAGCCCCGCTAGTGCAGGGCTAAACTTTGCCGACCTAGAAGACACTAAAACCGGTCGGAGTTCGTCTGGGGCTATTCTAAGGTTTTTTAAACTGAGATTTTGCGTTTTTCAGTGATCTAGCCGGAGTTCGGCTCCGGCATCCTCG
>OOCW01000292.1_pt1 | contig 53505 bp, 51 predicted proteins | sample 1671201 | NCBI WGS metagenome assembly OOCW01 (sample SAMN06348132, study PRJEB24527) | human gut metagenome | biome: human gut; feature: ankylosing spondylitis patient; material: feces | host: Homo sapiens | place: China | collected 2015-10
ATTTAACTTCAGAAGAAAGTGGGGGTATTCGTTTAGATGTAAAATATTTTGATGAGAATAACAATGAATTACTTCAATAAATCTTTTATTTATAGGATAATATATATGGTATTAATGGCTTAATATTTTATAGATTAATTTTAAATGATATAATAGCCATAGAAAATTTGTTATATATATTTATAGGAGTGGGTACTGATGGGAAAAATATTTTTATCTAATACAAATGGAGTTCCACAGATTGGATGTAGTACATGCTATGAATGTAATAGTATTTTTGGAAAAAGTTTATGTGAAGTAAAAAAGAGGGGTTGTTGCTGGTATTTTCCTAAATTTAACTTATATGAAATTCAAAAAATGGCTAAAAGCAGTGATGGATTAGAAATACTAAAAAAGATTATAAATATGCCAAATACAGTAGTATATAATTATTATATACATGCTAAAGGTTTTTTGATGAAAAAAGCTATAACAAATATATTAATACAAAAGGAAAGTGTTCTCTTGAATTTGCAACAGAGAAAGATGTTAAAGAAATTCGTGAAGAAATTTTATATGAAGAGGAAGAATACGAGATATATAAAGAATATGATAATCAAGATCTTATAGAAAGAAAACAAATAAAAAAACCACGCGTAATTAAAGATGTATCTATGTTCTTTAGATCATGTCCTTTTGTTATTTCTGGAAAAGGATGTACCTTGAATAGTCAATATAGAAGTTATGTTTGTAACTTTTTTATTTGTGATGAAATAGTAGAAAACTTAGATAATAATAATGAATTTAAAAAATATACTGAAGAACGTGATAATTATATACGATGGATAGAGTGGGAGAATTCTTCTTTACAATCACTATTAATAGAAAATAACATAAATTTAATTAATAACTTTGATGAAGTAATAAAAGTACTTCAAAGAATTCAATTAGATGAATATGAATTTCCTAATCTTGATGAAATAACATTTGTTTAATAATGCAAAATATAAAATAAACAATAGGTATTTTTTAGATATACAACTCAAGTCCAGTTATTTATAAATTGCACATTTTTTATTAAGGCAGAATATTATGTTTTCAAAAGCGAACTAAATATAATTTATAATAATATAATAAAAGTAAGTAGTAGAAGGGACAGTAGATAATTACACATAATTATCTACTGTCCCTTTTAAAGCATTTTCTGAAAAACGTTGAATTACATCAAGATACTTTTCTATATCCTTTTGATCTATTCCTTCTGTAATTTTATCTATAAATTTACTTTGCATATTATATAATTTTATTACTATAGGTTTAGATTTTTCTGTTAATTTTAAGTGCTGGCAACGTCTATCATCTTTATCAACTTCAACTTCTATAAATCCCTTTAATATTAATGGTTCTACTGCTTTAGAAACATATGCTTTAGAAAATCCTTTTAATTTAACTATATCCCTTGCTGTATCACAAGATGGATTGTTATTTAGAAAAGCTAGTATATCTGCCTCAGGCTTACTAATTCCACATTCATAAGCTGCTTTTACAGATAAGTTATAATATAAATCATTTATATTTTTTATTGAGTATAGTATTTCTGTAATATCAAATTTAGTTTTCATCATTACCCTCCAATATAGTTGACAAATAAACAGTTTCTTTATAAACTATTTTATAGTTATTATTATTTTTTGTCAATTTTATTAAAGGAGAAAGATATTATGCAACAAAATCACACAGATGAATTAGGAAGTTGTAGTGTAGGAAAGCTACTTCTTAAATTAGCTGTTCCTGCAATTGCAGCACAAATTATTAATTTATTATATAATTTAGTAGACCGTATGTATATTGGTCATATAGCTGATGTTGGTAAATTAGCGCTTACTGGAGTTGGAGTATGTTTACCACTTATTATGCTTATTTCAGCATTTGCCGCTCTTGTAAGTATGGGTGCAGCCCCTAGAGCTTCAATTTTTTTAGGGAAAGGTGAACATGAAAATGCAGAAAAAACATTAGGAAATTCATTTTCACTGTTAATAATATTATCTATTACTATTACAGTAATTTTCTTTTTCTTTTCAAAAGACTTACTTTTATTATTTGGAGCAAGTGAAAATACAATAGAATATGCAGTAAGTTATATGAAAATATATAGTCTAGGAACTATATTTGTTCAACTAACCCTTGGACTTAATGCATTTATAAGTGCACAAGGCTTTGCTACAATTAGTATGATGACTGTTTTAATAGGTGCTATAAGTAATATTATTCTCGATCCTATACTTATATTTGGGTTTAATATGGGAGTATCTGGTGCAGCTTTAGCTACAGTTATATCTCAATCATTATCTATGATTTGGATACTATTCTTCTTAACTGGTAAAAAGTCAACTTTGAAATTAAAAAAGAAAAATTTCCGTTTATCAAAGGAGATTATTATACCTTCAATAATATTAGGATTATCACCATTTATAATGCAATCTACAGAAAGTTTAATAACAGTATGTTTTAATTCTTCATTATTAAAATATGGTGGTGATATTGCAGTAGGCGCAATGACAATTCTTACGAGCGTAATGCAATTTTCAATGCTTCCTCTTACAGGATTAACACAAGGTGGGCAACCAATAATAAGTTATAACTATGGTGCTAAAAATCCAACTCGTGTAAAAAAGGCCTTTAAAATACTACTTATTTCTTGTATATCTTATTCAGTTATATTATGGGCATTGGCAATGATAACACCTGAAACATTTGTATTAATATTTAATAATGATCCAGAACTTGTTAACTTTACAAGTCGTGCTCTTAGAATATATATGTCTGTTTCATGTGTATTCGGTATACAAATTGCTTGTCAGCAATCTTTTATTGCTTTAGGCAATGCAAAAGCATCCTTATTCTTAGCATTATTAAGAAAGATAATATTATTAATACCTTTAATCTATATTATGCCTATGTTTATATCAGATAAAACAACAGCAGTATTTATGGCAGAACCTGTAGCAGATTTACTAGCAGTTTCTACTACAGCAATACTATTCTTTATACAATTTAGAAAAGCTATGAAAGGAATCTCTGATTCTATAGTCTCACAGACTGAAAGTAAAGCATATTAGAAATAAACACACCTACATAAATAGGTGTGTTTATTTTTTATTAAAATTTTGATGAAAAATTAACAAAATATATACGATTAATTAAAGCTATAGGGGTATAATATTAAATAAAGACAATTAGAGGTGATATTATGGAAAATATTATAAAAAAGAATTATCTTGAAATATTAAAAACATTCTTTATAGCTTTATTATTTATGGCAATAGGAGCATTTATAGGGGTAAATTTTATACCAGCAACTTTTAGATATCTTTTAAATATAGCATTTTTTATATTAGTTTTAATCTCTGCTTTTAGTAGACGTGGTGGATTTGTCAGAAATAAAGCTAGTATGAACATATATGCTTTTATCTTAGGAATACTTACAGGATCAACATATGTATATTATTTTTATAATCTAGGATCTGGTACATTTATATCAGTTATAATCGGAGTATTGTTAATATTTGGTGTATCTTATTTAGTAGCAGCTAATCAAAGTGAAGAAAATATATTTAAATTAGGGCCTATTGTTACTATAGGTATTTTAGTATTATTAATTTTAGAATTTATAAATATATTTTTCTTTAAGTTTGGAGCATTTGATTTATTTATTTCAGCTATTGGAATAATTATCTATTCTGTTTATTCTTTAGTAATTATGAAATCTGTTCAAAATAGATGTAGATATGGTATTTTATCTGAAGAAGAAGTAGTAACCCTTGCATTTTCTATCTTTATAAGTTTCTTAAACTTACTAATTGATCTATTGAGATTTATTTCTATTATAAGAGATGATAATTAAAACTAGTAATCAAATAATAATAGAAATGTCATTGATAATCATAATAATATTAATATAAAAGTTTCTAAATTATTTTCTAATAATATAAATAAGTATATAATATAAAAACTTTTATTTATTAGAATGATATAAAAATAAAATTATTATAATTAAATAATGAGGCTATATCAAAATTAAATTATGATATTAGCCTCATTTTCCTTTAAAGTATTTCTAAAATTTTTACAGAATAATTTTCTCCAGGGGCTTCAACTTCAACTAGATCTCCAACCTTTTTACCTGCTAATGCTTTTCCAAGCTCAGATTCAATACTTATTAGCATTTCCTCCGGTTTAGCATCTAAAGTTGTTACTAAAGTAATAGTATCTTCAAAACCATCATCAACAAATTCAATTCTAGCTTTAGTATTTATCCCTAAAATAGATTTATCAATACTTTCATCCTCTATAACTGTAGCCGTAGTTATAAGCGTCAATAAGTGTTGAATTCTATTATCATTTTCTCTATACTCTTCACAAGCAGCCTTATATTCAGCATTTTCTGATCTATCTCCATGTGCTGCAGCAATTAATTTTTCTTTTGCAATCTCAGCTCTTCTTACAGTCATTCTGTAATCTAGCTCTTCTTGTAATTTCTTAATATTAGATTCTGTTAATATCTTACTCATAAAATAAAAATCTCTCCTATAATATATTATGATACTATTATAAATATTTATTAAAGAAAAAGAAAGATAACATTAAAATATAAAAAAATATTATTTTATATATTTTTAGTAGTTATTAATTTTAACTATAAGCATTTGAAAAATTATTATTTTAGATGTATAATAATGGTATAGAAATAATATTGAATTTACTCAATATGTAAATTATAAAATAAACAACGTGTAGTTTGTCGATATACAACGTAAGTCCAGTTGTCGATAAATTGCACGTTTTTTTATTAAGGAGGAATAATCTAATGTTTGCAAAAAATGACTATATTATTTATGGTACAACAGGAGTATGTAAAATAACTGGTATAGAAAAAAAGAAATTTAATAATATGGAAAGAGAATATTATATTCTTAAACCTGCTTATGATCCCAATTCAACTATTTATGCCCCTGTTGATAATAATATGATAAATATTAGAAAAATTATGACAGTAAAAGAAGTGTATGATTTAATAAAGACAATGCCAGATAACAAACCTATATGGATTGATGATATTAATCTTCGTAAAGAGAAATATAATGAAATTCTAAAAAAAGGAGATAAGGTAGAATTAGTTAAATTAATACGAACTTTATACCTTGAAAAAGAAAAGAAAAAAAATGAAGGTAAAAAGTTATATGTTGGTGATGAGAAAATAATGTCTGAAGCTCAAAGATTATTACATGAAGAGTTTGCTTTAGTTCTTAATATTAAAGTGGATGAAGTATTACCATTTATCTTAGGCGAATTAGAGCCTACTGAAAAAAATAATATTAATTTATAAAATATAATAAAAAAAGTAGGATTTCTAAAAAATAGTATCCTACTTTCTTTTCTAAACAATTAATTCATCTAATAACTCTTTAACTGACATCATTTTATTAATTCTATATGCATTTGCTCCACAAAATATTAATCCATTATCAATATTACCTCGTGCCGCATTTATTAAAGCCTCACTTATGCAATATGGAGTAGTTGATGGATTACATGGGACTAAACAGTTATAACATTTACTTATTTTATTACTTTCATTATTAATTTTTCTTAAAAAATTATTATTTATTGCTCTTCCTGGCATACCAACAGGACTTTTAACAATTTTAATATCACTTTTATTACAATTTAAATAAGCTTCTTTAAATTTAATATCAACATCACATTCATATGTCGCAACAAATCTACTTCCTATCTGAACTCCATTAGCTCCTAATTCCATATACCTTTTTATATCATTAGAATCAAAAACCCCACCAGCAACAATTACAGGTATTTCTTTACTATATTCATGTTCCAAATCTTTGACCGTTTTTAATATATCTTTAACATTGCTTTCAAATTTATTTATATCATTTTCTATACCATCTGCTTTAAATCCCAAATGTCCTCCTGCCTCAGGGCCTTCTACGATAATCCCATCAGCAATTTTATTATAATGTTTTTTCCAATATGATAATATAAGCTTTGTTGCTTTAGAAGATGATACTATTGGTAGTATTTTAATTTCACTATTTTTTGTATATTCAGGTAGTTTTAATGGTAAGCCAGCTCCAGATATTATTAGATCAGCGCCACCTTCAATAGTAGCTTCAACTAATTCCTTATAATTTTTCATTGCTACCATTATATTTACACCGATTATTCCATTATTACTTATTTCTTTTGCTTTTCTTATATGTTTTTTTAGTGCTCTTATATTTGCTTGCAATGTATTATTTTCAAAATCTTTTTCAAGGTATCCAGGATGTGCAGCAGAAATAACTCCTATAGCACCATATTTTGCAACATTTCCTGCTAAATTTGAAAGTGAAACTCCAACTCCCATACCACCTTGTATTATTGGTAATTTTGCTATTAAATTTCCTATTTTTAATTCCATATTTTTCTCCTTCATTTTCAAACATTTTGATTATCAAAATATATTTAAAAGTATAATATATACTGAAAGAAAAGGCAATATTGTAAAAAAAGATTGACAAAATTTAAAAGTAGACTTATTATAAAGATGTTTGATAGTCAAAATATTTGAAAGGAGAGTGGATAATTTTAGGAGTTAAGTCGCTATTTGAATTATTTTTATATTAGAAATTAAATTTATATTTATTGTTATTTCGGAATTATTTTTATTTATATAAACTTATACAATAATCTACTATTACATTTTAGATTAAATATAATAGTAACTTATTATTTATTATGAGATTAACTAAGGAGAAATATTAAAAGATTTAATATTTCATATTTTTAAGAATATTATTTGATTATCAAATAATTATGTTTTCAAAATAAAGGTGTTAAAATGAGTGTAGTAAAAATAGTAGGTGTTGGACATTATTGTCCAGAAAATGCTGTAAGTAATGATCAATTGTCAAATTTAGTTGATACATCACATGAATGGATAGTTAAGAGAACTGGGATATCTGAAAGAAGGATTTCAACTGGTGAAGGTACAGTAGATTTAGCTGTTAAAGCATCAATTAATGCTATGAAAATGGCAAAGTGTACACCTGAAGATATTGATTTAATTGTAGTTGCAACAACTTCATCAGATAGAATTATGCCATCTACTGCTTGTAGCGTTCAAAGTATATTAGGTTGCGAGAATGCAGCTGCATTTGATATAAGTGCTGCTTGTTCAGGTTTTTTATATGCATCCATAATTGCAAATTCATTAATAAAAAATGGAGAAGGAAGTAAAGCTTTGGTTATTGGTAGCGAAGTTCTTTCAAGAATAGTAGATTGGAATGATAGAAATACTTGCGTATTATTTGGTGATGGTGCTGGTGCTGCTATTCTAGAAGTAAGTACTGATGATAGTAGGATAATAAGTACTTATTTTGGCTCTGATGGAAAAACAGGTACTAAAGCATTAACTGCTAATCAATTTCCAATTAAAACACCATTTGCAGATGCCTCTTTAGAAAGAGAAGAATATATACAAATGAATGGTAGAGCGGTTTTTAAATTTGCTATATCAATAATACCTAAAGTAGTAAATAAACTATTAGATGATTCATGCGAAGATATATCAAATATTAAATATATTATTCCACATCAAGCAAATCTTAGAATAATAGATGATGCTGCTAAAAAACTAAATATAAGTAAGGACAGGTTCTATGTTAACTTGGACTCTTATGGAAATACTTCTGCAGCTAGTGTGCCTATAGCTTTTAGTGAAGTTATAAACAAAGGATTAGTTAATAAAGGTGATAAAATTATTTTGGTTGCTTTTGGTGGTGGATTAACTTGGGCTGGAATGTTACTAGAATTATAATATTCGGCGAATTATTGAAATTATAAAATGAAGTTAAAAAATAAAAAATTAGTTGAAATTTAGGAGGAAATATAAATGATATTTGAAAAAATTAGAGAAATAGTAGTAGAACAATTAGGTGTGAATGAAGATGATGTTAAATTAGAAACAAGATTTATAGAAGATTTAGAAGCTGATTCATTAGATTTATTCCAAGTAATAATGGAGCTTGAAGATGCTTTTGATGTAAAAGTTGAAGAAGTTGAAAACATAAAAACAGTTTCAGATGCTGTAAATTTCATTGAAAAAGCAACAGCAAAATAGTATTGGAGGTAAATATATGAAAAAGGATATATGCGGTATTTTAGGTATTAAGTATCCTATTTTTCAAGGTGGAATGGCTTGGGTTTCAGAAAGTACTCTTGCTGCAGCAGTTTCCAATGCTGGAGGACTTGGTATTATAGCAGGAGCAAATGCTCCTGCTAGCCATATAAGAGATGAAATAAGAAGGACTAAAGAACTTACAAATAAGCCTTTTGGACTTAATATAATGCTTTTATCAGATAATGCTGATGAATTATCAGATATTGCAATTGAAGAAGGGGTTAAAGTAATAACTACTGGTGCAGGTAATCCAGGTAAATTTATGGATAAGTGGAAACAAGCAGGTATTGTAGTTATTCCTGTTGTAGCTTCTGTAGCATTAGCTAAAAGAATGGAACGTTACGGAGCTGATGCTGTTATAGCAGAAGGCTGTGAATCAGGTGGTCACGTTGGTAAGCTAACTACAATGGCATTATTACCACAAGTGGTTGATGCCGTAAATATTCCTGTTATAGGTGCTGGTGGTATAGGTGATGGAAGAGGTATTACCGCTGCTTTTGCTCTTGGAGCAAGTGGCATTCAAGTTGGTACTAGGTTCTTAGCATCAGAAGAATGTCAAATTCATGATAATTATAAAAATGCTGTAATAAACTCAAGAGATATTGATACTGTTATTACTGGAAGATCTACAGGACACCCTGTTCAGGTACTAAAAAATAAACTTGCAAAAGAATATTTAAAACTTGAAAATGATAATGCAAGCATTGAAGAACTTGAAGAATTAGGTAAAGGAGCTCTGAAAAAGGCCGTAGTAGATGGTGATATTGAAAATGGTTCACTAATGGCAGGTCAAATATCTGGAATGGTAAAAAAGGTTCAAAGTGTTAAAGAAATAATTGAAGAAATGTTTAATGAATACGAAGAAGTAAAAAGAAGTCTATAACTAATAGATAATGGAGGAATTATGAAGATAGCATTTATTTTCTCAGGTCAAGGTTCTCAATATATAGGAATGGGAAAAGAATTATATGATAATATTCCTAGCTGTAAAAAAATATATGATAAAGCTAATGAAGTTTTAGGGTTTGATTTGAAAGAATTAATATTTAATGGTGATAAAGAAGAATTAAATATTACTGAAAATACACAACCTGCAATATTAACAACTTCTATAGCTATTCTACAAGCTATAAAAGATAAAGGTATCAATCCAGATATAGTTGCAGGATTAAGCTTGGGAGAATATTCTGCACTTGTTGCTAGTGAAGCTTTGGACTTTGAAACTGCAGTTTCTTTAGTAAAAAAAAGAGGGCGTTTTATGCAAGAAGCAGTACCCCAAGGTATTGGTTCAATGGTTGCAGTCATTGGATTAAATGAAGATAAAATAAAAAAAGTATTAAAAGTAGCTAGTGAAAGAGGAATAGTAGAAATAGCTAACTATAATACTAATAATCAAATAGTAATAGGTGGAGAAAGTGAAGCCGTTGAATTCGCAAGTGAATTATTAAAAGAAAGTGGCGCAAGAAGAGTCATTCCTCTAAAAGTATCTGGTCCTTTTCATACTTCACTATTAAATCAGGCGTCTATTAAATTAAAAAATGAATTTGAAAATATACACTTTAATACTCCAAAGATAAAGACAATAACAAATGTTACAGCAGATTTTATTGAAAATGGAGATGAAATTAAAAATTTATTAATAAATCAAGTTAAATCTTCTGTAAGATGGAGTGAAACCATTGAAAGAATGCTTGATGAAGGTATAGATACATTTATTGAAATAGGACCTTTAAAAACTTTAAGTAGTTTTGTTCGTGAAATAAGCAAAGAAAAAAAAGCTACTGTAAAAATCTTTAATGTAGAAGATTTAAAATCACTTAATAAGACACTAGAAGGGATGGAAGCTATATGTTAAAAGGGAAAAATGTAATAGTAACTGGGGCTACAAGAGGAATTGGTAGAGAAATTGCATTAACTTTAGCTCAAAATGGAGCTAATATAGCTATGAATTATAGAAACTTAAACAGTGAAGTAGAAGATTTAATCAATGAAATTAAAAGTTTTGGTGTAGATGCTTTAGCAATAAAATGTGATGTAAGTAGTACTAATGAAGTTGAGAACTTCGTAAAAGAAGTGAAAGCTCATTATAATACAATAGATGTTTTAGTTAATAACGCAGGTATAACTAAAGATGGATTAATTCTTAGAATGAAAGAAGAAGATTTTGATGATGTTCTAGATGTTAATTTAAAGGGTACATTTAATACTACAAAGTCAATATCTTCTATTATGGTTAGACAAAAATATGGAAAGATAATAAATATTTCTTCTGTTGTTGGTATAGCTGGTAATGCAGGACAATGTAATTATGCAGCTTCAAAAGCTGGTGTTATTGGATTTTCTAAATCGGTAGCAAGAGAACTTGCTTCAAGAAATATAAATGTTAATGTAGTAGCTCCAGGATATATAAATACTGATATGACTAAGAATCTACCTGATAAAGTTAAAGAAGAAATAATTAAAAGTATACCTATGAAAAAAATAGGTAATCCAAAAGAAGTTGCTAATTTAGTATTATTCTTATCATCAAATTTATCAGACTACATTACAGGTCAAGTAATAAATGTTGATGGTGGAATGGTAATGGCATAAAGGAGGCATTAAATTGAAAAGAAGAGTGGTAATCACTGGACTTGGAGCAATAACTCCAATAGGAAATAATGTAGATAGTTTTTGGGAAGGTGTTAAATTAGGCAAAAACGGAATAGATGAAATATCTTTATTTAATGCCGAAAATTTAAAGGTAAAAATGGCTGCTGAGGTTAAAGATTTTGACCCTAACAACTTTATAGATAAAAAAGAAGCAAAAAGAATGGATAGATATACTCAGTTTGCTATTATAGCAGCACAAGAATCTATTAAAGATAGTAATCTTGATTTTAATACATTAAATAGAGAACGAGTTGGAGTGATGTTTGGATCTGGTATTGGTGGACTTTGTACTATTGAAAGCCAAATAAGAAATTTAGTTGCTAAGGGGCCTAATAGAGTATCACCACTTACTATTCCAATGGCTATATCAAATATTGCTTCAGGTACTATTGCTATAAAATATGGGATTTTAGGAAGCACATTAAGTTTAACTTCTGCATGTGCAACTTCAACTCATTGTATTGGTGAAGCTTATAGAAGCATTAAAGATGGTTATCTTGATATTGTTGTAGCTGGCGGAGCTGAAGCTTCTATATGTGAATTTGGTATTGCAGGATTCCAATCACTTACTGCATTAAGTAGAAGTGAAGATAAAAATAGAGCATCAATTCCATTTGATAAAGAAAGAAATGGATTTGTTATGGGAGAAGGTGCAGGCTCATTAATATTAGAAGATTTAGACAGTGCTTTAAAAAGAGGTGCAAAAATCTATGCAGAGGTAGTTGGATATGGTTCAACTTGTGATGCTTATCATATAACATCACCTTGCTTAGATGGTGATGGTGCATATAGAGCTATGAGAGATGCATTAACTGATGCTGATATAACTGCCGATAAAATATCTTATATAAACGCACATGGTACATCAACAGAAATTAATGATAAAGTTGAAACCTTAGCTATCAAAAAAGCTTTAGGGGATAATTATATGAATGCATATGTTAGTTCTACTAAATCAATGACTGGTCATTTATTAGGTGCTGCAGGTGCTATCGAAGCTATTGTTTCAATAAAAGCACTACAAGATAATTTTGTTCCAGCAACAATTAATTATGTAAATGAAGATAAGGATTGTGATTTAAATCTTGTTGTCAATGAAGGAAAAGAATCTAATGTAGAATATACAATGTCAAACTCTTTAGGATTTGGTGGACATAACGGAACTCTTATATTTAAAAAATGGAGGTAGTTAAGATGTTAGACTATAACCAAATAAAAGAGCTTATTAAGGAGATAGATTCATCGTCTCTAAGAGTCTTTGAATTAGAAAATAGTGATATAAAATTAAAGCTTAGTAAAAACGAAGAAAATTCTTCATCTAAAGAAAATGTTATTAACACAACATCTTCTGAAAATTCTACAGTCTTTACAAAGGAAACTAAAACCACAACTGAAGAAACTTTAGTTGAAGATGAAGAATTAATAGAAGAAAACTTAAATATAGTTAAATCACCATTAGTTGGAACTTATTATTCATCTTCAACTCCAGGGGGAGCCCCATATGTTGAAGTTGGATCTAAAGTAAAAAAAGGTGATGTGCTTTGTATAGTTGAAGCTATGAAGATAATGAATGAAATAACATCAGAAGTTGATGGAGAAATTGTTGAAGCTTTAAGAAGTGATGAAGAAATTGTTGAGTTTGGAATGGAATTATTCAAGATTCGTTCCTAATAATAAATATAATATAGATATTAGTGGTGGTGAAAATCTAATAAACATTTTTACTGCCACTTATTAAAATATCTATTATTTAAGGAGATTTTAAAATGGATATTAAGGAAATTATGGATATAATTCCTCATAGATATCCTTTTCTTTTAATAGATAAGGTCATAAAAATTGAGGAAAATAAAATAACTGCGATAAAAAACGTTACAGCAAACGAATACTACTTTCAAGGACATTTTCCAACTGAACCTGTTATGCCTGGGGTATTAATAATTGAATCTTTAGCACAGGCTGGTGCTGTGGCTCTTTTAAGTAAAGATGAATTTAAAGGTAAGATAGCATATTTTGCAGGAATAAATAATGCTAAATTTAGAAGAAAAGTTTTTCCAGGAGATACATTAAGATTGGAAGTTGAACTTACTAAAATACGTGGCAAAGCTGGTGTAGGATATGGAATTGCTTATGTTGAAGATAAGAAGGTTTGTGAAGGAGAATTAACCTTCATGGTAGGTTAATAAAAAGAGGTGTTTTATGATTAGAAAAGTTTTAATAGCTAATAGAGGTGAAATTGCTGTAAGAATCATAAGAGCTTGTAGAGAGCTTGGATTAAAAACTGTTGCTATTTATTCGGAAATTGATAAAGATGCCATGCATACAGAACTTGCAGATGAAGCTATTTGTGTTGGAACTTCAAAATCTAAAGATTCTTACCTTAATGAAAGTAATATAATAAGTGCAGCAGTAGTAACAGGTTGTAACGCAATTCATCCTGGCTTTGGATTTTTATCAGAGAAAGCTAGCTTTGCAAGTATGTGCGAAGAATGTAATATTAAGTTTATTGGCCCAAGTAGCGAAACAATAAATATTATGGGAAATAAATCAGTAGCAAGAGAAATAATGAAAAATGCCGGTGTTCCAGTTATTCCTGGTAGTGATGGTCTTATTGAAAATATTGAAGAGGCTAAAATAGAAGCCAAAAGAATTGGATATCCAATAATGATTAAAGCTTCCTTAGGTGGAGGAGGAAAAGGTATAAGAATTGTTGCTAATGAAGATGAACTAGAAAATGCATTTTTTACTGCAAGAACAGAAGCAAAAAATAACTTTGGTGATGATTCAGTATATATGGAGAAATTCATAGAAAATCCAAGGCATATAGAATTTCAAATTTTAGGTGATACCTTTGGTAATATAATTCATCTTGGTGAAAGAGACTGTACTATCCAAAGAAGGAATCAAAAAGTACTTGAAGAAGCTCCATCTTATATCTTAAATGATGAATTAAGAAAAGAAATGGGTGAGGCAGCAATTAAAGCCGCAAAAGCAGTTAAGTATGTTAATGCTGGTACAATTGAATTTTTAGTAGATAAACATGGTGACTTTTATTTCATGGAAATGAATACTAGAATTCAAGTAGAACATCCTGTAACTGAAATGATAACTTCTGTTGATATAGTAAAAGAACAATTAAAAATTGCTAACGGTAATGAATTACAGCTTACACAGGATGATATAAAAATAGAAGGTCATGCTATTGAGTGTAGAATAAATGCTGAAAATCCAAAGAAATCATTTGCTCCTTGCCCTGGCAAAATTAGCTTTTTAAATATACCTGGAGGTAATGGAATTAGGGTTGATACAGCTGTTTATAATGGTTATACTATTCCACCAACTTATGATTCTATGATAGCAAAGGTTATTTCTCATGGAAAAACTAGAGAAGAAGCAATCAATAAAATGTTAAGGGCTCTAGATGAATTTACTATTGAAGGAATAGAGAGCAATATAGATTTTCAAATTGATATTTTAAATAATGATATATTCCGCTTAGGAACTTTTGATACAAGTTTTATAAGCAAAGAATATAATCTATAAGTTGGTGAAATTATGGGTATTTTTAAGAAAAAACAATATGGTGTAATAAATATGCCACCTGTTGATACTAATGATACTCCCATTGTTCCTGATGGAGCATGGGTAAAGTGTAATCATTGTGGAAAGATTTTATATAAAAAAAATTTAGAAGAAAATTATAAAATGTGTCCTAATTGTAATTATTATTTTAGATTAGGTGCACATGAAAGATTAGATTTAATTTGTGATAAGGATACATTTGTTGAATTTAATAAATGTCTAGAGTCGAAAAATCCAATGAACTTCCCTGGCTATGATAATAAATTAAAGATGAGTAAAGAAAATTCTAAAATTAATGAAGCCGTTGTAACTGGAAAATGTAAAATAAACGGAAGTGAATCTATTATTTGTATAATGGATTCTAACTTTATGATGGGAAGTATGGGTACAGTTGTTGGTGAAAAAATAACCTTTGCTATTGAAAAAGCAATTAATGAAGAGCTTCCTATAATAATCTTTACAGCTTCTGGTGGTGCAAGAATGCAAGAGGGAATTCTTTCATTAATGCAAATGGCTAAAATTAGTGCAGCACTGGCAAAGCATAGTGAAAAAGGGTTACTTTATATTACGGTTTTAACTGATCCTACAACAGGTGGAGTTACTGCAAGCTTTGCAATGTTAGGAGATATAATTATTGCAGAGCCAAAGGCTTTAATCGGATTTGCAGGAAGAAGAGTTATTGAAGGAACCATTAAAGAAAAGCTACCTGATGATTTTCAAAGTGCAGAATTCTTATTAGAAAAGGGATTTGTAGATAATATTGTAGATAGAGCTGAATTAAAGAATACACTATCCCTATTATTAGAGTTACACAAACCTCAAGGAGGTGCATCAGTTGAATAAAAAGGTTAAAGCATGGGATAGATTAACAATTGCTAGAATGGTTGAAAGACCAAATGCTGAAGATTATATAAAACTAATTTTTAATAATTTTTTTGAATTACACGGAGATAGAAACTATAGAGATGATAAATCTATCATTGGAGGAATAGGGTTATTAGAAGATATTCCAGTTACTATAGTTGGTATTCAAAAAGGTAAAAACTTAAAAGAGAATATGGAAAGAAATTTTGGTTCACCTTATCCTGAGGGATACAGAAAAGCATTAAGGTTAATGAAGCAAGCTGAAAAATTTAAAAGACCAATTATTTGTTTTATAAATACTCCTGGAGCATATTGCGGTGTAGAAGCTGAAGAACGTGGTCAAGGAGAAGCTATTGCTAGAAACTTGTTGGAAATATCTCAACTTACTGTACCTATTATTTCTATAATTATAGGTGAAGGGGGCAGTGGTGGCGCCATAGCACTAGCTTGTGGTGATAGAGTGTGGGCGCTAGAAAATTCTATATATTCTATTTTATCACCTGAAGGATTTGCTTCTATATTATTAAAAGATTCATCAAAAGCTCAAGAAGTTTCAGAAATAATGGGAATGACTTCTTATGACTTATTAGAAAAAGGTATAATTGAAAAGATTATTAAGGAACCTGATGGCGGTGCTCAAAATGATATTAATTTTGTTGCAAATGAAATTAAAAGTAATTTAATAAATGAAATAAAAATTTTGCAAAACAAAACTGTAAGAGAACTTTTAAATCAAAGATATTTACGTTATAGAGATTTTTAATAAATAAAATTAAATGAATTAAAATGAGCAGGTAATATTAAAACCTGCTCATTTATTTTAAGGTAATTATACAGAGGTATGTGTAGCTTAATACACAAAATGTATCTACATTAAAGATTATTACCATTTTTTATATTTTATACACAATATTGATATTTTTTCTTCTTGATATATTACAAAATTGTAATTTAAATGTAATATATTTATATGAGTGTGCTTTTAATTTTTATTGTATAATATATTTATAATTAAATTAAAGAAAAGGAATTTATATGTATGGCAAAAAAGGTAGATTTAAATTAGTAAAATTTTTATTGACTTCCATACTCTTAATATTTTTCACTTTTATGTTGATAATTTCTAGTATTTATCGTTCTATTGTTAATGATATAGAAATTCAAAATATAGTTAATGAAATACAATCTGGATCTAATTATGTACAAGCTGAAGATATTAGCCAAATTTTTTTAGATGCAATTGTTGCAATTGAAGATCACCGTTTCTATAAACATGGTGCAATTGATTTAATATCTATAGCTCGTGCAACATTTATTAACATAAAAAATAAAGAAATTGTTGAGGGGGGAAGTACTATTACTCAACAGTTAGTAAAAAATTTATTTCTAAATATGAATCAAACTTTAGAAAGAAAAATAAATGAGATATTTATAGCATTTGAACTTGAAAAATTATACTCAAAAAAAGAAATTCTAGAGCTTTATGTTAATGTTGTTTACTATGGAGATGGATTTACAGGAATAAAATCTGCATGTAATGGTTATTTTAATAAACACCCAAAAGATTTAACTAAAGATGAAGCAACTCTTTTAGCAGGTTTACCACAAGCTCCAAGCGCTTATGCTTTAAATAGTAATTATGAAAAAGCTCTTGAAAGACAGAAACAAGTTATTGAAGCTTTAAATAACTTGAGTATTACTAATTAAATATTATATAATAATTTAAAAATATAAATAAAGCCTTTTGGATAAGATAATAATTTTTAATCCAAAAGGCTTTATTTATAGGAGAATATTATGAGTTTTTCGATATTATATATTATATGGTAAATAGTTGTGTTTATGATAAAAAGTAAATGTTTCAGGAGGGTATTAGATGTTAACGTCAATAAAAAATGCAGTATTTTATCACATTTATCCATTAGGCTTTTGTGGGGTTATAAATAATAGAAAAAGTATATCATCAGCTTCTGGATTTAATAAGTTTGATGATAAATGGATAAATCACTTAAAAAATATGGGCATAAATGCAATTTATTTTGGACCTATATTTCAATCTAGCTATCATGGTTATGATACAATAGATTATCTAAAAATAGATGAGCGCTTAGGAACAAATAGTGATTTTAAAAATATAGTTTCTAAACTCCATGCTAATAATATAAGAGTTATTATCGATGGTGTATTTAATCATGTAGGAAGAGAGTTTTGGGCATTTGTAGATGTTAAAAATAACAAATCAAATTCGCAGTATTCTTCTTGGTTTAACATTGACTTTAATGGCAATAGTAACTATAATGACGGCTTTTATTATGAAGGCTGGGAAGGTCACTATGATTTAGTTAAATTAAATCTATATAATAAAGATGTAAAATGTTATTTACTTCATGTTGTTGAAGAATGGATTAATGAATTTGATATTGATGGTATAAGATTAGATGTTGCATATTTATTAGATAAAGACTTTATTAAAGAATTAAGATTTACAACTAATAAATTAAAAAATGATTTTTGGCTAATGGGAGAAATGATTCATGGCGATTATAATTCTATAGTTTCACCAGAAATGCTACATTCTGCTACAAATTATGAATTATATAAAGGATTATATTCAAGTCATAATGATAAAAATTATTTTGAAATAGCTTATTCACTTAATAGACAATTCGGTGAATATGGGATATATAAAAATTTAACATTATATAACTTTGTTGATAATCACGATGTAAATAGAATAGCAACTATAATAAATGACAAAAGATATTTAAAAAATATATACACTTTGTTATTCACAATTCCAGGAATCCCATCAATTTATTATGGTAGTGAGTGGGGAATAGAGGGCGATAGAAGTATAACTGATCTTAATCTAAGGCCAGAACTTTCAATAGATGATTTCTATAATAATGAAAAATCAAAAAATCTTGAAGATTTTATTACAAAGTTAATTACTATAAGGAAAAATAATAAAGAACTTACTTTAGGAATATATAAAGAATTTATTGTCAAAAATAAACAATTTGCATTTGGTAGATACCTAAATGATAATTGGATAATAATATTATTAAATCTAGATGATAAAGAAGAATCAATTGAACTTAATGCTCCATTTAAAAATAGTACTATTACTAATTTGTTAGATGAAAATAATAAATATATAAATAAAAATAATAAAATGATTATAAAAATGGAACCTTTTAGCAGTAAAATATTAAAAGAAATTTAATTACCTGTCTAATAAAAATATAACTCTCCTTATTTAAATATCAAGGAGAGTTATAAATAAACCTATTTAATACTTTAGTATCTAAATTATTTAAAAGAATAGCTATCTATAATAAAAATTATTGATAATAAAATAAAAATAGCTGTAGATATAAATATTAATGGTGCTGAAATTACTGATAAAGTGAAATTACTATAAATTTTTCATTGATATAATTATTTAAACTTTTATTCTCTCTACAGTATCTTCCCGTAATAACTCCCCCATATTACAAGTAGTATATCCTAATTATATTCATAAATTTTTCAAACTAGAATGACAATGAAAACATTATCACTAAAACTACTTTACTAAAATATCCCTCCAAGATGTTGACATTAAAATTTAAAGGAGTAAAATAAATAATATAGAGTTAGCACTCATCGCAGTAGAGTGCTAACAATAATATGTTAACTTAAAAGGAGAGAGTTTTATGGAAACAAAACAATTTAAAGCTGAATCTAAAAGACTTTTAGATTTAATGATTAATTCAATTTACACACATAGAGAGATCTTTCTAAGAGAGCTTATATCTAATGCTAGTGATGCTATTGATAAAATTTATTATAAGTCTTTAAGTGATGATAATATAAACTTCAATAAAGAAGATTTCTTTATTAAGGTTTCTATAGATAAAGAAAATAGAACTATAAAAATTTCTGATACAGGAATTGGTATGAGTAAGGATGAATTAGATGATAACTTAGGTGTTATTGCTAAAAGTGGTTCTCTTCAATTCAAAAAAGAAAATGAAATTAAAGATGGTTGCGATATAATAGGACAATTTGGTGTTGGTTTTTATTCCTCATTCTTAATAGCTGATAAAGTTACTGTAATTACTAAAGCTTTTGGAAGTGACGAAGCATATAAATGGGAATCTACTGGTGTTGAAGGATATACAATAGAACCTTCTACTAAGGATACAGTTGGTACCGATATTATATTACATGTAAAAGCTAACACAGATGATGAAAATTTTGATGAATATCTAAATGAATATAAAATCCAATCCTTAATAAAGAAATATTCAGATTTTATTAGATATCCAATTAAAATGGATCTTACTGAAAGAAAGCTTAAAGAAGGAACTGAAAGTGAATATGAAGACTACATAGAAGAAAAAGTAGTTAATAGCATGGTTCCAATTTGGAGAAAAAATAAAAATGAATTAACTCAAGAAGATTACAATAATTTTTATAAAGAAAAACATTATGGATTTGATACACCTTTAAAACATATTCATTTAAGTGTTGATGGAACTGTAAGTTATAATGCAATATTATATATTCCTGAAAATATGCCTTATGATTTCTATACAAAGGATTATGAAAAGGGATTAGAATTATATTCTAATGGAGTTATGATAATGAATAAATGCTCTGATCTTCTTCCAGATTACTTTGGATTTGTTAAAGGTATAGTTGATTCAGAAGACTTATCATTAAATATATCTAGAGAAATCCTTCAACATGATAGACAATTAAGATTTATCGCTAAAAATATTAAAAATAAGATTAAGAGCGAACTTGAAAAAATGCTTAGAAATGAAAGAGAAAATTATGAAAAATTCTATAAAGCATTTGGAAGAACTTTGAAATTTGGAGTTTATGATAATTTTGGTGCTGAAAAGGAAGTCCTTCAAGATCTATTAATGTTCTATTCATCTAAGGAAAAGAAAATGGTTACGTTAGATGAATATGTTACAAGAATGGCTGAAGATCAAAAATATATTTACTATGCTGTTGGTGAATCTATTGATAGAATCGAAAAGATGCCACAAACTGAAGTATTATTAGACAAAGGATATGAAATTTTATACTTCACAGATGATATAGATGAATTTGCTATAAAAATGTTAATGAAATATAAAGAAAAAGAATTTAAATCTGTATCTAGTAGTGATTTAGGTATCGAAAATAATGATGAAGAGGCTAAAGCAGAAGAGAGTAATGAAGAAAACAAATCATTATTTGATGCTATGAAAGAAATCTTAAATGATAAAATAAGTGCTGTTAAAGTTTCTAAGAAGTTAAAAAATCATCCTGTTTGTTTATCAAATGAAGGGGATTTATCTATTGAAATGGAAAAAGTATTAAATTCAATGCCAAATAATCAGGATGTAAAAGCTCAAAAAGTATTAGAAATTAATGTTCATCATGAAGTATTCAATGCTTTAAAGGATGCATATGAAAATGATAAAGATAAATTTAATTTATATACTAACCTTTTATATAATCAAGCATTACTAATAGAAGGCTTATCAATAGTAGATCCTGTTGAATTCACAAACAACATATGCAAATTAATGAAATAATTTGTTAATATAAAATCCCTCATTTAATTTATTATATTAAATGAGGGATTTTATATCTTATATTAAGTTATAAAATTCTTAATATAAAAAAAGTATAAGCTATACGTATTTAAATTTCACAATAATTTCCTTGATTTCACCTTTTGAATTTTTTCTAATTGAAAAGTTTTTAATATCTTTAAACTCATTTTCTAATTGAAATGAAAGTTCATTAATAGTAGCTTTACATTTTTTTGATAAATCATTATCCTCAACTACAACAAATCTTGATTTTCTACAAGTTGTTTCATTTTGTAAATCATCAATTACTACATAGTAATCTGAATTTTCCTCAATTACATAATACTCCTTATTTAATGTTAAGCTTGAACATAAGTTATTATCTATACATCTTAAAATCATGATAAAATCCTCCCTACCCCTTTTTTTAAAATTATAAACTATAATTTACAAAAATTAAATAGTAACATTACATAAATTTAACATCAATTTTTAGTAAGAAGTTCTATTAATTTTATAAATATATTTTACAAGTATATATTAAATCCTGTATAATCAACAGTGCTAAAGAAATTTAATATGCTATTTTAATCTAAAGAAAAAACTTTTATTAATAATATTGGAGGGAAATACATGGAAATAAAGGATAGAGGATTAAATGAAAAAATTAATCAATTAAAAAAAGGTTTAGAAATAGTTGGTGGAAAATCTGCTCTACTATTAGAAGATAATAACGAAATTTTAAACTATATTATAGAAAAAGCTTTTAATGATGGAGTTGTTAAATTTAATATAAACAATATTGAATATACTATTAATGAATTAATTAAATGTAAACAAGCTTATGAAATTTATTTCCTAAAAAATAAATTAACTACTCTAAATTCAATAGTTTATAAAATTAAAAAATATGATACATCTTTAGACTCGCTGATTAGAAAATATAAAAAAAGCAGATCATTAGAAGAATATAATGAAATTACTAATAGAATCAAAAAAACTTATAGACTTGATATTAATAAGTTAGTACTAAGTAGCATTAATGGTGAAGTTTTAAATGAGTTGAGTTTAGAAGAACAAGAAGCTTTTTATAGTGAATATTTAACTCAAAAAAGAAAGCAGATAATAGATGGTGTTATTAGTAAAATGGGGATAGTTTAATATAAACTATCCTTTTTATCTTACACACCTTCATTGTTGAAATTTGGTACAAATTCTTCTGAATCTGTTCCAGATTCTTGAATAAATCCATTTCTTACTCCTATTGAAAGAGCATAATTAACAATAGAATCGTAGGTTTTTTCATTAATACTTTTATTAATTTCAGGATACATTTTAGCATTGTACATTGGAGTATATTGATTCATTAATGATATATATACATTGTCTCCAAATTTTTTATAAATAGCATCAATAATCTTTTTGGAATCAAATAATAATCCAGGCAATAATAAATGTCTTATAATAACCCCTTTCATAATGATTCCATCTTCATTAAACTTTGGATTACCTACTTGTCTTATCATTTCATCTATTATTTCTAATGCATTCTTTGAATATCCTTTTATTTTTGAATATTTTAAAGCATATTTATCTTCAAAATACTTAAAGTCAGGTAAGTAAACATCTATATATCCATCTAAAGCTTTTATTGTATCTAATGTATCTATAGAATTAGTATTATATATTATAGGTAAATTTAGTCCGTTATTCTTTGCTATTTTTAATGCTTCTATAATTTGGGGTACAAAGTGAGTTGGCGTAACTAAATTTATATTATTTGCACCTTTATCTTGTAATTCTAAAAATATTTCTGCTAATCTTTCTATTGTTATTTCTGTTCCAAATCCTTCACTTGATATTTTATAATTTTGACAAAAAACACATTTTAAATTGCAATTCGAAAAGAACACTGTTCCTGAGCCCTTTTTCCCCGAAATGCATGGCTCTTCCCAAAAATGTAGAGCTGCTCTTGCTATTCTTATACTATTAGTACTATTACATATGCCTTTAATTCCCTTATTTCTATTTACATTACACTTTCTCATACATAAAGTACAATTTTCTAATAATTTCATATAATTCATATAAACACCTCGTAAAAATTAGTATATCAGCATATATTACATTAATCAATTTAGGGTAACATATAGTTATTTTAAGTCAAATGTGGTATAATTGTGGCATAATGAAAATTCGAGAGGTGTAATATATGAATACGGTAACGGTTGTAATAAATGGTACTGAATATAATTTGAGAGGAAAAGAAGATGAAAGATATTTGTCTGAAGTTGCCGCTTATGTAGATACTAAAATAAGAGAAATTTCAGGGAGCAATAAAAAATTAAGTACAAGTTCTGCTGCGGTTCTTACTGCTGTTAACATTGCAGATGAACTTTTTAAATGTGATTTAGAAATTGGAAATATTACTAAGAAAAAAAATTCTCTTGAAGAACGTCATTTAACATTAAAAGAAAGATTAAGAGAACTTAAAGTTGAAATAGACGAAACTGCAAAAGCAAGAGCCTCAGAAGTTGAATCTCTAAAGTCTGTTATCTTTGATATGGAATCAAAATTAAAAGAGTTAGAAAGCTATAAATTATTAAGTGAAGAGTTAACAGAGAAAGTAAAAGCATTAACTGAAATAAACAATAATAATGAAACTCAAATTTCAGAGTTAAATAAAGAACTATTAGAATTGCAAAATGCAAATGAAAAACTTGAAGCTACTGTTAAAAATTGTACTGAAGAGATAAATAATAGAGTAGCAATTTCTGAATTTGAAGAAGCAATTACAAAATTAGAAAAAACACAAAAAATTAATCTTATATTAAGTGATGAAAATGATGATCTTAAAGAAATAGTATCAACATATCAAAATAAAGCTAATAACTATTCTATTGAAAATTCAGAATTAAAAGAAACTGAACATAAATTGAGAGAAACAATAAAATTTAAAGAAGCTGAATTAGAAGAGTTTAAAGCATTAAATGAAAAACAAACCTTAGAAGAAAAAAGCACTATGGAAAAAAAGATTAATTCATTAGAAGTAGAATTGCAAGATGCCTTAAAGAAAAAAGAAACTTATAGGTTACGTAATAAAGATATTAACTTCCAACTACAAAACTATAAATATAAAGTTTTAGATTTAGAAAAAAAACTTATTGATACTCAATTTAATCTAGCGGTAGAAAAAAGAGATAAAAACCCACTATTAAGATAAGTCTGCTCATCATTGAGCGGACTTATCTTAATTAGTATAGAAAAACAATAATAATTATGTTATAACAATAAGTAGTTATAATAGTTATACTAGAATTAATAGTAAATACCTATATATTTTAAACAAAAGATTACATTAACTTTTTAAATTTAGGAGAGATTTTTATGAATAAAATAGAAGTTCTAGCACCAGCTGGAAGTATGGAGAGTCTGTATGCAGCTATAAACAAAGGTGCCGATGCTGTTTACCTTGGTGGAAACAAATTTTCTGCTAGAGCTTATGCATCAAATTTTGATAATGAAAACATGCAAAAAGCTATTGATTATGCTCATAGTTATGGTGTGAAAATTTATGTTACTATAAATACAATACTAAAAGAAAATGAAATTGAAGAAGCTGTTAGATATGTTGGATATTTATATGAAATAGGTGCTGATGCTTTAATAATTCAAGACCTAGGCCTTTTCAAAAGAATTAAAGAAGATTATCCTGACTTTGAACTTCATGCTTCTACACAAATGACAATTCATAATGGAGAAGCTGCTATATATTTTAAAGAAAAAGGATTTCATAGACTTGTTCTTTCTAGAGAGATGACAATTGATGAAATTAAATATATATCAAAAGATTTAATGATAGAAACTGAAATGTTTGTTCACGGAGCAATTTGTGTTAGTTATTCTGGACAATGTTTAATGAGCTCAATAATAGGTGGAAGAAGTGGTAACAGGGGAAGGTGTGCTCAACCTTGTAGAATGGAATATATACTAAAGGGTGAAAAATCTGGTGAGCAAAAAGGTCATCTATTAAGCCCAAAAGATATGTGTACTATAGATGATGTTAAAGATATAGTTGAAAGCGGAACGCATTCTTTAAAAATAGAGGGAAGAATGAAAAGACCTGAATATGTAGCTGGAGTAGTTGACAATTATAGAAAAGCAGTAGATAAAGTATTATTTAAGAAAAAATATAATGAACAAGAAGGTAAAGGACAATTACTTCAATTATTTAATAGAAGTGGATTTACAAATGCATATTTAAAAGGAAATACTGGTAGAGATATGATGAGCTTCAATTCTCCTAAAAATGCTGGAGTTCCACTAGGGGTAGTTGAAAAATCTGGTGAAATTAAACTTAAAGAAAGTTTATCTTTAGGGGATGGAGTTAGATATAGAGATAAGGGATTTTCAGTAAGTAAAATTTTATTAAATGGTAAAGAAGTTTCAAGTGCTAAAAGAGGGGATAGTGTTAAACTTTTCCCTATAGATTATAAAAAAGGTGATGAGTTATTTAAGAGCTTAAATAAACAACTTTTTGATGAGTTAGAAGACTATATTAAGCCTTATAATAAGAAAATTTCTTTAAATGCAAGAGTTAAATTTGCTGTTAATTCTCCAATTGAACTAAACATAATACATAATAATAAAGAATATAGATTTAGTGGTGAAATTGTACAAAAAGCAGAAAAAAGGCCTTTAGATAAAGAAAGAATTGAAGAAGCACTAAAAAAATCTGGTGATATTCCATTTAAATTAGATTTTATTGAATTTAGTGAATTTGAGGATGGATTCTTACGTATTGCTGATTTAAATAACTTAAGAAGAGATGCTTTAGAAGGTATTGCTAAAAGTATTTGTAAAGAATCTAGAAGAAAAAGACCAAAGAAAGAAGATAAAAAATTATCTTATTCAATAAATGATTATATTAATATTTCTGAAATATATAGTTGTATTACAAAAGACCAACTTAATGCATTATTAGATTGTAAGGTTAAACATATAGCTTTTGACATATTTAGCAGGGAATTAGGTGCTCTTAGAATATCTGACTTAATTGATACATTTGAAAAGGTAAATGGGGATGTAAATTTATACATTAAAACATCTTCTATAATAAAAGGTGAATTTGATAAGGTGTGTAAATTTATAGATAAAGCTAAACCTTATATAAAAGGAATAATAACTTCTAATATAGGATTAATTAATGTATATAAAGATTCGCTTATTATAATTGGTGATTATAAACTTAATATAATGAATTCTCAGAGCTTAGCATTTTATCAAAAAGAAATTTCAATTCCTACATTAAGTATGGAATTAAATAGACTTGAAATTAAAGAAATAACTCGTAAAAATAAAGGCAATAATGCTTATGTTATTTATGGTAAACCTGAGCTTATGATTAGTGAATATTGTCCAATAGGAAGTACTTTTGGAGGTAGAAAAACTAATGTAGAATGTAATGCTATTTGTACTAGAGATAAATTTACTCTTATAGATAGAGTAAACGAAAAGAATAGAGTAATGACTGATTTATTCTGTAGAAGTTATATTTTGAATCCAGTACCACTAAATTTATTTGATGAAATTAGTACATTAAAGGAAATTGGAATTAAAACATTTAGGTTTGATTTTAGAGATGAAAATTATGAGGAAGTAAAAAAAGTAATTAATATGTATAAAAATAATGAATCTTATGATAAAAGTAATTACACTAAGGGGCAATTTAGAAGGGGAATAGAATAGGAGAGTAAAATATGAAAATAATAAATATATTGTTATTAATTGCTGTATTTATATTTGGTGTTATTCAAATGAGAAAATCGTCATCTATAATTAAAACAGATTGGTTTAAAAGTTTATCTTATAACGAAAAACTTAAAACAACATCCAAAATAAAAAACAATTGGAAAACAAGTATTATTTTACTTGCCATAATAGTTTGTGCAATGCTAATTTTAATTTCTTCTTTTATTGGGAAAAGTAATTATTATGAAAATATAATTAATGTATCAATCTTAATTATAAATATTATAGTAACAATATTATTAATTGTTAATAATCAAAAATTATCAAAGGATATAAAAAAATAGCGTTTATATAGGAGCAATTTATGAAGGAAAGAACTTTACGAATTTTAGAATTTAACAAAGTAAAAAATAAGCTTAGAAGTTATGCTGTAACTAGTGGTGGGAAAGAGTTAATAGATGCTCTTTCTCCATATAATTCAATTTATGAGGTTGAAAATAAACTAGAAGAGACTAATGAAGCTTTAGATATATTAATAAAAAAAGGAACTCCACCATTTGAAGGTTTACATGAAACAAAAGAAGAACTTGAAAGAGCTGGAAAGGGTGGTACATTAAATCCAGGTCAATTGATGAAAATTGGCTCAATGCTTAGATGCTCTAGAAGATTCAAAGAATATGTTGCAAGAAAAGAAGAAGAAATAGGATATAAACATCTTGAAGATTTAGCTTATATTTTAGTATCACTTAAAACTATTGAAAATGAAATTGATTCTGCTATTATTTCTGAAGATGAAATAAGTGATAAAGCAAGTGGAACTTTATATAATATAAGAAGAAGTCTAAAAGAAAAAAATTCATCTGTTAGAGAAAAAATAAATTCTATCGTTAGGGCTAACTCAAAATATTTACAGGATTCTCTTTATACAATGAGAGGAGATAGATATGTAATTCCTGTTAAAGCTGAGTATAAAGGTGCCGTACCAGGACTTGTTCATGATCAAAGTTCTACTGGTGCAACACTTTTTATTGAACCAATTAGTTTAGTTAATTTAAATAATGAAATCAAAGAATTAATGCTTAAAGAAAAAGCTGAAATAGAACGAATATTAAGTGAACTTTCTGCAAAAGTTCATGATAATATTGATGCTTTAAGAAGCAATTCTAACATTCTAAGAGAGCTAGATTTTATATTTGCTAAAGGTAAATATGCTTCTTCATTAAATGCAATAAAGCCAGTTGTTAGAAAGGATAGAAGTTTTGATATCCTAGGTGGAAAGCATCCTTTAATTGATCCTAAAGTAGTTGTTCCTTCCGACATATATTTAGGTGAAGAATTTACTACACTTATGATTACAGGACCTAATACAGGTGGTAAAACTGTAACATTAAAAACTGTTGGTTTATTACATTTAATGGCCTTAAGTGGCTTATTAATACCAGCAAAAGATGGTTCATCAATTGGATTCTTCAAAGATATTTTTGCAGATATAGGTGATGAACAAAGTATAGAACAATCATTATCAACCTTTTCATCACATATGACTAATATAGTAACAATTTTAGAATCTGCTTCTTTTGACTCATTAGTACTATTTGATGAATTAGGTTCAGGGACTGACCCAACTGAAGGTGCTGCATTAGCTGTTGCAATTATTGAAACTTTAAATAAAAGAGGATGTAGAATTATAGCTACAACACATTATAGTGAATTAAAAGGATACGCTTTAAGAACAGTAGGTGTTGAAAACGCCTCTGTTGAATTTGATGTAGAAACATTAAGACCTACATACAGATTATTAATAGGTGTTCCTGGTAAATCTAATGCTTTTGAAATATCAAAAAGGCTTGGATTAAGTGAAGATGTTATAGTAAAAGCTAAAGATTTTATGTCTGAAGAAAATTTACAATTTGAAGATTTAATTAGAGATCTTCAAGAAAAGAGTATAATAGCTAATCGTGATGCAAGAGAAGCTAAAAGAATTAAAGATGAAGCAGAAGCCCTAAAAAAGAAATATGATGAAAAACTTAAAAAGCTAGATACAGTTAGAGATAAGGTTTATAATGAAGCTCGCCAAGAAGCTAAGCAAATTATTTCTAATGCAAAAGATGAGGCTGATGAAATAGTTAAAGCAATGAGAGAACTTGAAAAAATGGGAATAGCTGAAGGTGGTAGAACTAGACTTGAAGAAGAAAGAAGAAAACTTAAAACTAGTCTTGAAGAAAAAGAAGCAGCTATAATTAAATCTAGAGAGAATAGTGGTGAAGCTATTACTAAGGTTACTCTTGGTATGGAAGCATTCCTACCATCTTTAAATCAAAGAGTAATAATTGTATCAACTCCTGATAACAAAGGTGATGTACAGGTAGAAGCAGGAATAATGAAAATTAGTGTTAAACTAAAAGATTTAAGAAAGGTTCCAGATGAACCAAAGAAAAAGGAAAAAAAGAAAAGAGAAGTTAAATTAAATATGAAGTCTGTTGATAGCAGAATAGACTTAAGAGGAATGGATTCTGAAGAGGCTTGCTACAGAACAGATAAATATTTAGATGAAGCATACTTAGGAAATTTAGGTGAAGTTACTATAGTTCACGGAAAAGGAACAGGAATATTAAGAAAAGCTATTAATGACATGTTAAAAAGACACCCACATGTAAAATCATATAGACTAGGTGTATATGGTGAAGGTGGAGATGGTGTAACCATTGTAGAGCTAAAATAGAGTTAAATTAATAAATTAAATTCATTTGAAACCCTTTCTTAGTATGCTATAATTAAAGCATACTAAGGAGGGGTTTTATGTATTTAATAAGCGCATGTTTATGTGGAGTAAATTGTAAATACAATGGATTAAATAATTATAATGAAATATGTAATAAGTTATTTGCTTCTGGAAAGGCAATTTTAGTTTGTCCAGAGCAATTAGGGGGACTACCTACACCGCGAATACCAAGTGAGATTAGAGGAAAATCTTTAAATATATTAAATAATAATGGATCAGTAATCGATAAAAATGGTAATGATGTAACACCACAATTTATAAAAGGTGCACAAGAAACATTACAAATTGCAAAAAAATTAAACATTAAAAAAGCTATACTAAAAGATGGTAGTCCATCATGTGGTGTTAATTATATATATGATGGCAACTTTAATGGAACTAAAATAAAAGGTATGGGGTTAACAGCACAATTATTAAAAGAATCATCTATAGATGTAATAAGTGAATTTGAATTAGGAGGTAACATAAATGGGGATATTTGATTTTTTTAAAAGAAAAAAAGATATTGAAGATGATATTGATTTAGAAGAAGCTTTAGATATAAAAGAAATAAACGAAGAAGATAATAGTACTATAAACAATATGAATATTACAAACACTCCACATAATCAACCTGATAGCTTTAACTATAATTTTGTAATAGATAATATAGAAGAGTTTCATAATAGAAATGAACTTACTCCAGAAGAATTAAAATCTTTAATAACTGGTGAAATATTAAAAGTAGTTGATAAATCTCAAAGCTTTGATTCAATGGAAGTATATGCGAAGGAAGCTGCAAAAGCAATAGGCATAGAAAATATACAACCTTTAACAGAATATTTATATGGTGGTATTTCTAAACCAACTGCATTAAAAGGAAGATATAATGAATTAGGGGCTTGGCCTAATGCTGTAAAAAATGCTGTATTAACTATATTATATTCATTTAATGAAAATAGTGTTGATGAATTATTAAAAATAGCTAACGATAAATCTAGTAGTAGTATAAAGGCTGTAAACTTATTATGTAAAATGGCTGCTAAAGGAATCGAAGAAGATAAAATTATAGATTCTATCATTTATATAATGGAAAACTTTAGTGCTGAAAATATAATTTCAACATTAGGATTTTTATCACAAGTAAAAGGTAATCCAAAGGTCTTAAGAACTCTAGAAATATATTTTAAAAAATATATTTATGATAATAATATAGAATCAGCATACGATGTCACATTAAGTATAATAAATAATGTTGGAACATTTACAAGAGAACAATTAATATTTTTAAAAGCAGTTGCACTTAGCGACGAAGTATTAGAATTATCTTTAATTTTAAAAAATGAAAATGGTGAGTTTGATTTATCATCTGTAGCCGAAGATTTAAGACTCAAAGCTGCTTTAAGTTTTTATTCTTTACATAATAAAGATGAAGAAATAAATAGCAAATTAATGTACTTAAGAGATAATTCCTTAGATATGCAACTAAGAAAATATTTAACTGATATTTTAGGTTAATTTTAAATATTATAAATAAAAAAATGATGAATTTATATTCATCATTTTTTTATTTATATTGCAAAAAAGTGGAAAAGTATTGATTTTAATACTTTAACATGATAAAGTATTAAATGAAGAAAGCGTTAAATAAGAGGGGTATATTTATGAATTTTTGTAAATTAATAAAAAATATAGTTTTAGGTGGAAGTATTTTAGCTTTATCAATTGCCTATGTTGGGTGTTCACATGAGTCTTCTGAAAGTACATTAGATAAAGATACACTTATTGTTGGAATGGATGATGCATTTGCACCAATGGGATTTAAAGATGAATCTGGGGAGATAACTGGTTTTGATGTTGATTTAGCAAAAGAATTAGGTAAAAGGTTAAATAAAGAAATTGTTTTTCAACCAATTGATTGGACAATGAAAGAATCTGAACTGAACTCAGGTAATATCGATTTAATATGGAATGGATATACAATAACAGAAGAAAGAAAAAATAAAGTAGACTTCTCAGTTCCATATTTAAAAAATAAACAAGTTATAGTAACACTAGCTGATAGCACAATTAATTCAAAATCAGATTTAGCTAATAAAAAAGTTGGTGCACAAAGCGAATCATCAGCTGTTACTGCAATGGAAAAAGAAGAAGATTTATATAGTAGCTTTAATGGTGGCGGTGCTATTACTTTTGAAGATAATAATCAAGCTTTAATGGATTTAGAGGCCGGTAGAATTGATGTAGTAGTAGCAGATGAAATTCTTGTAAGATACTATTTAAGCTTAAAAGGAGAAGACAAATTTAAGATCTTAGATGATAATTTTGGTGAAGAAGAATATGGTGTTGGTATTAGAAAAGGTGATACAGAAATGGTAGATGCATTTAACAAAGCTTATAAAGAAATGCAAGAAGATGGTACATTACAACAAATATCTGAAAAATGGTTTAATGAAGATATTACAATAAAAGTTGAATAAATAAAAAGAGGGGAGTAACTAAATTGGAAAATATAATAACTGTACTTAATACACTTTTAAATTATTTTTTTACCTTATTGCCACAAGTTTTAGAGGGATTAAAGGTAACCCTTGAACTATTTATTTTAACATTAATATTATCTATTCCTCTAGGAATTGTTGTAGCATTAGGTAGGTTGTCTAAAATAAAAATTATTAATAAAATAACAAGTTGTTATATTTTAATAATGAGAGGAACTCCTCTTCTTTTACAAATAGTATTTATATTTTTTGGACTTCCTAATCTAAATATTGTAATTGATAGATTTCCAGCAGCTATAATTGCATTTACATTAAACTATGGTGCTTACTTTGGAGAAATATTTAGAGCTGGAATATCTTCTGTAGAAGTTGGTCAATACGAAGCTTCTCATGTATTAGGTTTATCAAAAAAAGATACATTCTTTAGAATAATCCTTCCACAAGCTTTTAAAACTGTATTACCACCTGTAGCAAATGAAATAGTAACTTTAGTAAAAGATACAGCCTTAGTATATGTTATAGGTCTAGACGAACTATTGAGAGTTGGTAAAATAGCATGTAATAGAGATTCATCTCTAATGCCCTTAGTAATTATTGGAGTAGTTTATTTAGTTCTTATAGGAGCTTTAACTAAAATATTAGACAAGCTTGAAAGAAAATATCAATACTATAATTAAGAGGTGAATTATGTTAAAGATTAGAGGTTTAAAGAAATCTTTTGGTAATACTACAGTATTAAAAGGTGTAGATTTAGATGTAATGGAAGGTGAAATTGTTGTAATTGTAGGCCCATCTGGTGGTGGAAAAACGACTTTACTTAGAGTAATAACTGGTTTAGAAACATGTGAAGAAGGTACCATAGAGATTGCTGGAGATTTACTTTGTAAAAATGGAAAGTATGCTGACAAAAAATCAATTAATGCTATTAGAAAAAATATAGGTCTTGTTTTTCAAGGATTTAACCTTTTTCCTCATAAATCTGTATTAGAAAATATTATTGAAGCACCTATTAGAGTCTTAGGTGAAAAGAAAGAAAATGCAATAAAAAATGCAATGGAAATTTTAACATTCTTAGGATTAGCAGATAAAGCTAAGAACTATCCTTGTGAATTATCAGGTGGACAGAAACAAAGAGTAGCTATTGGTAGGGCATTAGCATTAAATCCAAAACTAATGTGTTTTGATGAGCCAACTTCGGCTTTAGATCCATCATTAACAAAAGATGTTGCTTCATTAATTAAAAGTTTAAGTAAAAAAGGTATGTCTATGCTTATAATTACTCATGATATGGAATTTGCAAAACTTGTTTCTAATAAAATTGTATCAATGGATTCTGGGATAATTATTGATAAACATATATATAACGACAAAAGCGAAATATCATAAAATAGTATCATATAGAATTAAATTATTAATTTTATAGATTCTTAATTAATAATTTAATATAAAAATGACATTTTTATTAACAACGAACATTCGTTCTATTAATTGTTTTTATAAATTTCTATAATAATTTCCTCTTCTTTTTATAATACTAATATTATTAATGTTATAAGGAGAGATTAAAATGTCTGAAAAAACTATGAAATTTACAGATGATTCAGGAAATAAAGTTGAATATGCTATATTAGAGCAAAAATTAATTAATAAAACTGAATATGTTGCAATGGCTCCAGTAAATAATAAAAGCGATGTAGAAATATTTAAAATTGCTTTTGATAAAGATTGGAATGAAACATTAATTCAAGTTGAATCCGAAAATGAATTAAATATGGTTAGACAAGTATCTAGCATTAAGTTTTAAAAGAAGTAATAAAAGATCTATTAATTAGATCTTTTTTTATTTAAAGTATTTATTACTAACATGTATTTATTTAAATTTATATTGTAATTAATAATTAAATATAGATGATAATTATTATTTGTGGTAATCTATAAAAAGAAAAGGTTTTTTAGGAGGATATATGAAAAATATAACTTTAAGTAATAGAACAAAAGGTGTTTTATTTATAATAATGTCTGCATTTGGATTTGCTATGATGTCTGCATTTGTTAAACTTTCAGGAGATTTACCATCTTTCCAAAAGACATTTTTCAGAAATATAACATCTTGTATAATTGCATTTATATTAATACTTATTAATAAGGAAAGTTTCTTTGGTAAATTGGAAAATCAAAAAATTTTAATTTTACGTTCAATATTTGGTACACTAGGAATAGTTTTTAACTTTTATGCAATAGATAAGTTAGTATTATCTGATGCCAATATGTTAAATAAATTAAGTCCATTCTTTGTAATAATATTCAGTGCTCTTTTCTTAAAAGAAAAAATAAACCTAAAACAAGGACTAGCTATTATTGTAGCTTTTATAGGAGCATTATTTATAATTAAACCACAATTTAATTTCGATATAATTCCATCATTAATTGGTGTATGTGGTGCTATATGTGCAGCTGCAGCTTATACTTGCTTAAGAGCTTTAGGTGGAAAAGAAAAATACTATACCATTGTATTTTACTTCTCATTCTTTTCTACGATAGTTATATTACCATTCATGTTAATGGTATATAAAGAAATGTCAATGTTACAATTTGTTTATTTAATATTAGCTGGTATCTTTGCTAGTATTGGACAGTTTGGTATTACTATTGCTTATAAATATGCAAAAGCAAAAGAAATATCTATATTTGACTATAGTAACATCCTATTCTCAGCAATAATAAGTATAGTTTTATTTGGTGTTATCCCAGATTATCTAAGTGTAATTGGATATATAATCATCTTTGCTGTATCATTATATATGTTTTTATATAATAAAAAATTAGATAAAATTGAAAATAAGTAAGGTAATAAAAAAGTTGTGCTATATTTATAGTACAACTTTTTTATGCTATCAATACTTCTAAATACTTATTTACCTATGCTATAATTAAAACTTGTAAAGGAGGGGGAACGTGTACGCTAATAAAAACTCAAATGTTTTAGATATCCTTCTTAAAGATAAAAATAAAGAAGAATTAAAAATAGAACTATATTTAAATAAAATAGATTATAAAGGAGAACTTTCTATAGAATTTAAAATTGGATTAAAAAATAAACCATCTAATAAATTAAATATAATAAGAGATATAAAACAATTTTTAGTCTATTACGAAAATAACTTATCTCTAAAATATAGTAATGATTTCACCTTTGATATAAGTAAGCAATACTTTTCAAGTAAGGATCTTGCTCTAATTGACTTTATTTATGAACTTCTAGAGATAGATAGTAGTAAATCTAAATATCTAAAATCTAATGATAAATTAATAGAAGGTAAATACATATATCCACCCAAGTATTTAATTAAAGAGTTATTTTATATTGTAAAAGATCATCGTATTTATTTTAATGAGGGATTCTTTAATAGACCTGTTGACTGTGAGATACTATTAGGCAATCCTTATATAGAAATGAACTTAGAATATATAGATAAAGAGTATATGTTACAACTTCTATCTGATCTACCCATAATACTAAATAACAATTATAATGTTTTATTTAAAGGTACTACTATATATTTACCAGATAAAAACTTTATTAATAAAATAAAGCCTTATTTTGAAATATTCAAAAAAGATAATAAGATTATTATTCCAAAAAATGAAGAGGAAAGAGTTTTAAAAGAACTTATTCCAGCCCTTAATAATATAAGTGATAATTTAATATTATCTTCAAACATTAAAGAAAAAGTTGTTTTAGCTAAGCCAAAATTCAATTTTTATTTTAATAAAGAAAATAACTTTATTCTAATGACTTTAAAAGTTCAATATGATAAATTTGAATTTAATATTTTTAATGAATTTGATGAAAAAATAATATATAGGGATTTTAATAAAGAGCAAGAAGTTATGGCAGCTTTAAAATCACTTGGATTTGATTATGTTAATGATAAATACTACTTAACCTTAGGTGATGACTATATATATAATTTCTTTAAAAATAAGATTCATGAATTGCAAAAATTTGGTGAAGTTTATTATTCAGAAAATTTCAAAGGAATTCGTAGGATAGACTCTAAAGGGATAATAGGACATATATCTGTTGGAAAATATGATTATTTTGAATTAAAATTTGATATAAAAGATATACCACAATTGGAAATAAGTAATGTTTTAAGAGCCTTTAGAGACAATTTAAGGTACTATAAACTTGAAAGTGGTGAATATTTAGATTTAGAATCCTTAGAATTAAATAACTTTTTAAAACTAATAGATAATCTTAATTCTTGTAATGATATAAAAGATAACACAATTGAATTTCATAAAAGTAAAGGATTATACGCAAATGAATTTATAAAGGAAAATAATATAAAATTCATGAAAGGAATTGGATATCTAAGAAACCTTAAATCTCAATTTAATAATATAAACAAATTAAAATATGAACTTCCAAGAGAATTTATTGGAGAGCTTAGACAATATCAATATACCGGATATTGTTTTTTAAGAACTTTATACAATCTGGGGTTTGGTGGAATATTAGGGGATGAAATGGGATTAGGCAAAACTATACAAACTATTGCATTTATATCTTCTATTAAAGATAAAACTTCCTTGATTATAGCTCCCTCTTCATTAGTTTTTAACTGGAAGCAAGAGTTTACTAAATTTTCTCCTGAATTGAATGTTAAGCTAGTTACAGGAGGTAAAGAGGAAAGAAGTAAAACTTTAGATAATGCTGAAGATTATGATGTTTTAATAACTACATATTCATTATTAAAAAATGATATAGATAAATACTTAGATATTGATTTTAATTGTGTAATATTAGATGAAGCACAAAATATAAAAAATTATACATCACAAAATGCAATGTATGTGAAACAGCTCAATAGTAAAAGTAAATTTGCCCTTACAGGAACCCCTATTGAAAATTCTTTATTAGAACTATGGTCTATCTTTGATTTTATAATGCCTGGATACTTATTTGATAGAGATACTTTTATCGTTAAATATTATAGAAGGTTTATGGATAATAATGAGTTATCCGTTGAATTTAAAAACTTAATAAAACCATTTATATTACGAAGACTAAAAAAAGATGTTCTTAAAGAACTTCCTTCAAAAATTGAAAAAATTATTGAGGTAGAACTTCCTAAAGCTCAACAAAAAGTTTATAGTATTTATAATAATAAGGTTATAGATTTAATTGAAAAGAAAATACGTGATGATGAGTTTTCTAGTGGTAGGATAGAAATACTATCATATATAACAAAATTAAGACAAATAGCATTAGATCCAAGTATTGTACTAGAAAATTATCAAGGTGAAAGTGGTAAAATAGATGCTTTAATAGAATTATTACATCAAGCTAATGATGAAGGTCATAAAATATTAGTTTTTTCTCAATTTACTTCTGTTTTACACAGTATTAAAAAAAGATTAGAAATAGAAAATTTGAAATATTGCTATTTAGATGGTACACTGTCACATAAGAAGAGAAATGAGGCAGTAGATACCTTTAATGAAAGTAATATTCCAATATTCCTAATAAGTTTAAAGGCTGGTGGTACTGGCTTAAATCTCCAAAGTGCAGATATTGTTATACACTTTGATCCATGGTGGAATCCATCTGTAGAAGCTCAAGCAAGTGATAGAGCTCATAGAATAGGTCAAAAAAATATAGTTGAGGTAATAAAACTTATATCTAAAGATACAGTGGAAGAAAAAGTTATTAAATTACAAAATGAGAAAAAACAATTAATAAATAAAGTTTTAGATAATAATTCTCTAGATACTAATAATATTTTTGATCTATCAAAAGATGAAATATTGAAGTTATTTGAATAATTTAAATAACTTAGCTAAAATACAATAAAAAAAGAGGTTTTATAATGGAATTAAATAAAGACTTTTTAGAGAAATATAATAATTTAATGAATGAAGATGTTGAATTAGCTCTAGAATTTTCATTAAATGCACTAAAAGAAAGTAATAATGTAGATTTCTATGCATATGTTGCTGATTGCTATATGTCATTAGATGAGTTTGATAAAGCTGTAAATGCTCTAAAAACAGCCTTAGATAATAATTGCACTAATGGTACATATGCTAAAAGTTTATTAGGAGAATCTTTATTTTACTTAAATAAATTTGAAGAAAGTAAGGCTGTATTCGAAGATTTAAGATTAGAAAATCCTAATAGTTTTTTTGTTACAGCTTACTTAATTGATGTTAATATTAATTTAAATAAATATAAAGAGGCTATTAAATTAGGTGAAGATATATTAAACTCTAATGTACTAGATTCTAATGATACTGCATATATATTAGTTAATCTAGGATGGATTAATTTAAAATATCTAAGCAATAAAGATAAAGCACTAGAATATTTTAATAAGGCATTAGAACTTGATAAAAATATTGGTAGAGCCTATATTGGCCTAGCTGAATATTATTTTAGTATTGGAGATTATAATAGCTCATTAGTAAATTATGAAAAAGCAATAGATTTACAAGAAGGTACAATTGATGTCTATTTTGGTATTGCAATGTGTTACAAAGCATTAAAACAATATGATGATGCTTTAAGTTATTTACATATAGTGCATGATGCAGATAACACTAATGAAACATATATAAAAGAAATTAGAGAAATAGAAAAATTATAATTTTGAATTAAGTTTAAAAAAAGTGATTATACTAAGGTTGAGGTGATACTTATGTACCAAAGTATAGGAATAAACTTAAGCAAAAATTTAGATGCAGCTACAAAAAGAATAAAAGTTCCTGCTATTACTCAAAGATCATATTACAAAGACTCAGATAATTGCGAAGAAGAATTCATTAATTTTTATAAATCTGATTCTGATTATAATAATATGGATTATGATGATAATATTAACTATTTAGATGATGATTACGATGAATCTATAAATGATGATTCTGAATGTTCATGTGGATGCTGTAGTGCTGATTCATTAATGGATAAAATGAAAAATATAGATTCTAAGGTTGCAATTATGGTTGGAGTAGGTGCTTTAATAGCATTCATTGGTTTGTATAAATTGCTTAAAAGAAGATAAAGTATTTATAAATATTTTAAAATAAGCGTCGTAAATTATAGCGACGCTTATTTTATCTAAATATCTCAATTCTATAAAAGCTTATTTATTTATAAAAAAATTATTAAGGAGAATTTTGAAATGAAAGAAATTATAATTTGTGTTGATGAAAAGGATAATGAACTGGGATATATTGAGAAAATGGATGCTCATATTAAAGGAGTACTTCATAGAGCATTATCAATATTTATTTTTAATGAGAAAAATGAACTACTTCTTCAAAAAAGATATAGTGGAAAATATCATTCACCTAGCCTTTGGACAAATACTTGTTGTACACATCCTAATAAAAATGAAAGTACAGATTCTGCTGCTAAAAGACGTTTAGAAGAGGAGATGGGATTTTGTTGCGATTTGAAAGAAGTATTTTCTTTTATTTACTATATTAAGTTTGATAACAATCTTATAGAACATGAATTCGATCATGTATACTTTGGTAGATATTCAGATAAAATTTATATAAATCCATTAGAAGTTGAAGATTATAAATGGATATCAATAAATGAAATAAAAACTGATTTAAAAAATAATCCAGAAAATTATACTTATTGGTTTAGATATATAATGGAAAATCATATAAAAGAAATTGAAGAAAACTTAGATTTTCTAGATTAATATATATTAAAAACTATTGTAAGTAAATTAATAGTAATATAAAATATTCTATATAAAATCTAATTATTTTACAAATGAAAGGAAATAACTAAATATGGATAATAAAAAGCCACAAGAGTATATAGCTAATATAGCAAAAGCATCATCTTATTTTGCATTTAAGAATGGTCCAATTAAAGACTTATGCAAAGAAGGAAAAATCTCAGAAGAAGAAATTAATAATATACAATCATATATGCAAAATCATTTAGCTTATCTTTATACAGTATTACTTGAGGAAAATAACTTAAAAAAATTTGATTTAGTAATTAGTACTATGAATAAATTTTATGTTGATGATAAAGAAGAAGTTTTATTAGCTGATGATGGCTTCGATAAGTTTTATGAAAACTTATTTCCACAAGTATCAAATATATCAATAAATAATATAAAAAAATAGTATTGACTCATATCCATTTTGTGGATATAATGGTATTAATAACAAATTTAAAATTCTTAGACAAGGGATAGTAATATATCTTAGCTTCATTAAAGAGAGTTAAGGATGGTGAGATCTTAACAAGAAGGAGTTATATGAATGGGCCTTAGAGGAGTAAAGGGAAAAGTTTTCTTAGTACCGGATACCGTAACCTACACGTTATAGTAGGACAAGTATGCTAGTACTTGGTTTCAAGTGATGAAATTTATTATTTATTTTTCATAAATTAGGTGGTACCGCGGATTATTTACTCCGTCCTATATTCATAGGACGGAGTTTTTTATTTTATAAATTTAAGGAGGTGATGAATATGGTATGAAAAATAGCTAAATTAAATTTTAAGTTTAATATTTATGATTATTATTTAAATTTAGGGGGAATAAAAATGAAAACAAATATAAATACAAATATAAATACAAAAAAAATGATTATTAACGCTCTTCTTTTAGCTATAGGTGCTATATTACATCAAATAACTCCAGCTCTAGGCTTACCAATGCAACCTGATTTTGCTTTAGCAATGCTCTTTATTATAATGATAATTAATAATAATGACTATAAAACATCACTTATTGCTGCAATAATTACAGGTGTATTTACTGCCTTAACAACTAAATTTCCCGGTGGGCAACTACCTAATATTATAGATAAGATAATTACTGTAAATTTAATGTATGCTATTCTATTATTTTTAAATAAAATATTAGAATATATAAATGTTAATAAGAATATGAAAGAAAATTTATTAGTAATAATAAGCTTTCCATTAGGAACATTAATAAGTGGAACTACTTTCTTATTATCAGCACAATATATTGTAGGATTACCAGCTAAATTTTCGATACTTTTTCTAACTAGTGTAATTCCTGCACTTTTAATAAATACAATAGGCGGATTTATTCTTTATCAAGCAATAAATGTGTCATTAAAGAGAGTTATAAGAGCATGAAACCCTAAAATACTAAATGCAAAATTATTATTTATTGTTGATATTTATGCTTTATTTTGTTAAATTATAAATAAGATTTTTTAATATAATACCTTTTACAAAAGTTATAAAACTTTTTGTAAAAGGTAAATTAAAACCTAGGAGGAAACATAATAATGTATATAGCATTTGGAAATAGAGTTTTAGATAGTAAGGATATTAAAAATATAATTGAAGAAAATACTGAATTTAAGGTAATAAAAGACATGAGTAAAGGTTCTAAAAGAGAAGATATAGTTGCTTTTAACTTAAGTGTAAGTATTGATATATTAAATGAAGAAATAGAAGAAAGTATTAATATTAATGAGTTAGATGAAGATTCTTTATTTGACGAATATATGGCTTCTACAGAAGAATTAGGTTTTGAACTAGAAGAATATTTACCTGAAGATTCTATAATAGATTTTAAGGCCTATAAATGGGAACCTTCTGATAATGATATAAAGGCTGTTTTAGTAATGGCTAATGAAGAGTTAGGATATAACAAACTTAAAGATGTAATGAGAAGGTTATTAACACAAGTTGAATAAATTAAAACTGGAATTTATAGTATATTAGCTTAATTTCTAAATAAATATTTTAAATATAAAACAAGATAAAACATTTTATTAAATGTCTTATCTTGTTTTTTTATAGATTTTTATATGAAAAATAGCTAAAAATGTTACAATTATTGTATACTATGGTTAAAATATATATTTTTGCTTATTTTTAATGTATTCCTAATTAAATTTTAGGCTAGAATTATATAGCGGGGTGTTTATATGAAAAGTACAGATTATATTGAAAAATTCGAAATAAACGATAATGAAAGAGGAAGCTACTCAATAGACTTATGTCCTCTATCTAATACAATAAGATTTACAGCAAAATATGATGGTTGTATTTATGCCTATGTGGTAGGTGATTTTAATGCTTGGGAAAAATCAGAAGATTATAAATTAAATTGGCAAGTAGATACAAATGATGGTGTACTTAAAATGATTAGAGAAATAAAATTTCCAAATGGTCTTAAACCAGGTAAATATAGATATAAATATATATTAATTGATTGTAATGGAAATGAAATATGGATAGATTCTGAAGGGAACGAAAAAAATAGTTTTAGTTTTATATGGGAAAAAATTACTGATACAATAAAAATTTATTCCTCTAATAATATAGTAACTTATAAAAGACCAGTTGAATTAATTGGTGTGTGTACAGGTTTATACGGAAGAATATCACTTCCTAAAATGATATGGTATTTAGATACAGAGATTGATGGCGTAAAAATAGAAAATGGGTACTTAATAGTAAACGACACTGTAAAAGAAGGCACTGAAATTATTGTTTGTGGAAAAGCTATCGAGAAAGATTTAATTGCTACTAAAAAAATATTGGTCGAAAACAACAAATATAGTGGTACATTAGTACATTTTTATTTAGAAGATAATAATTATCAAGGCCATGATTATATATGGAATTGTTGGTTGTTTGGTGAAAATTGTAATGGTGAGGAAAGAGATTTTAGCTTTAATACTGATTATGGCTTTGCTTCATATATAAAAGAAGATTACTTAATTATTAGAAAGAAACAATGGGGTAATAATTGGATAAATTATTGGGCTGAACAAACTAACACTTATGATTTAAAAGGAAACTATAAAGACATATATATAGTTTATGGGGATGCAAGGAGATATACTTCTCTAAGAGCCGCCATAATAGCAACTCAAAGTAATATAAAATTTGCTATTATGGATGATCATAATAAAGTAAAAGTATATCTATCAAGTGAACCATTATTAGGACTTGATTTTGAATTATATTTAAATGGTGAAAAAGTCGAAGGAACCTCTTCTATAATAAGAGGAAAAGAAGTTATTATAACTAACCTTCCTAAACATATACGTGCTAATGATTTACTTTTAGTTTCCGCCTCTAATGCTTATAAGCCATATAAAGTACTATTTAGAAATTTTTTAGACAAATTTTATTATTCAAAAGAAGATTTAGGAGTAGTTTATTTAAACAATGCAATTTCCTTTAAACTTTGGGCTCCAACAAGTTATAAGGTGGAATTATTACTATATAAGGAATGGTATATTAATCAAGAAGAGGCCTCCATTAAATATCCTATGATATATGATTATAAAACAGGAGTATATACGACTGTTATAAATAAGGCTGATGCAAATGAAATGTATTATTTGTATAAAATTTATTTCAAAGATGTAGATATAAACGGCGAATTCTGTGATAAAATAACCTATGCAGTGGATCCATATGCAACTTCTGTTTGTGTAAATGGTGATAAAGGATATGTACTAGACATAAATGATAAAAGTACAAAACCTTATGGTTTTATAAATCAGTATATACCTGAATTAAAAAGAAAAGATGATTCTATTATTTATGAAATGCATATAAGAGATTTTACAATTGATGAGAGCTCTGGTGTAAGTGATAGCCTAAAAGGAACTTATTTAGGAGCAGTACAAGAAAATACAGTATATAAGGATATTTATAGTGGAAAAACTGTAAAAACTGGATTAGATCATTTGGTAGAATTAGGAATAACCCATGTTCATTTGATGCCAGTTTTTGATTTTGGTTCAGTAGATGAACGTTTTTCTAGCTCTAATAATAGAAATTGGGGATATGACCCTAAAAACTTTAATGCTCCAGAAGGGAGCTACTCAACAAATCCCTATAATCCAGTAACAAGAATTATTGAATTAAGGGAAATGATTATGAAATTCCATGCAAAAGGTATCAGAGTTGTCATGGACATGGTTTATAATCACATGATGAGTACTATGAATATGGATAATATTGTTCCAGGGTATTACTTTAGAACTGATTCTCTTGGAAGATTTACAAATGGCTCTGGTTGTGGAAATGAACTTGCAACTGAAAGACCAATGGTCAGAAAATTTGTAGTTGATTCATGTATGCATTGGATAAAAAATTATAAAATTGATGGAATTAGATTTGATTTAATGGAATTAATTGATATAAATACAACCAAAGAAATAGTTCGTAAATCTCGTAAATTTGATCAAAACTTTTTAATTTACGGTGAACCTTGGAAAGGTGGAAGCTCACCTTTAATGAATGGAACCTTTAAAGGATCTCAAAGAAACGAAAATTTTTCTGTTTTTAATGATACTTTTAGAGATGCAATAAGAGGTAATAACAATCCATCAAATGGCTTTATAAATGGAAATCAACATAACAATATTTGTAATTGGAATATAATCGAAGGATTGAAGGGTTCTATTTATACATTAACATCTAATCCAAATGAAAGTATAAATTATGCAGATGCACATGATAATTATACTCTTTGGGATCAAATAGAAAAAAGTCAAAATCCATCTTTATCTCAAGGTGACTATAGAAAAAATATAAGTGTTTATCCACTAGATAATACTTTTGTACGACAAGACTTATTAGGTTTATCAATATTATTTACTGCTCAAGGAATTCCTTTTATTCAATATGGCTCTGAATTTTTAAGAACAAAACAAGGTGACCATAATAGTTATAAAAGTAGTGATGCAATAAATTCAATTAACTGGAGTGATAAAAATAGATTTATAGATATATTTAACTATACTAAGGGATTAATAGCTATAAGAAAAAACTTACCGTATTTTAATATAGATAACGCTGATATTATAAAAAATAAAGCAAAATTTATATTTGCTAATAATAATGAAAATAGTGGAGTTATAATTAATCATATTGATTTAAGTGAATATGATAAGGGTGAAGCTGTAGTTATTTATAATGCCACAAGTATTGATAATTATGATGTAAATTCCTATATTCCTATCTCTAAAACTGGATATTGGAACATTATTGCCAATGATAAAATAGCAGGTCTAAATATATTAAAAAAAGTCAATTCCAATGAAATTCCAAAGTTGAAGTCATTTTCAATAATGATTTTATGTAATAAAATTAATAAATAATATCCTAATTTATAACACTATAAAATATCTTAATTTATAACCAGATGTTTTATAGTGTTATTTTCTGTATAATGTTCTTTTGTATAAATAATATGGATTAAACAAAAAATAATTATACAAGCATTAGAAAGGATAGATAATGATGGTGAATACCAATAAGCCAATTATAGTTATAAGTAGCTGCCTAGGTTTTGAAAATTGTAGATATAACGGAAGTATTGAACAAAATGAATTTATAGATAAACTAAGAAAATATGTTGAAGTTATACCAGTTTGCCCAGAAGTAGAGTGTGGATTAACCATTCCAAGAAATTCTATTAGAATAGTTGAAATAGATAATAAAAAGGAACTTGTTCAACCTAAAGAAAATAAAGTTATTACAGAAGATATGATAAACTTCTCAGAAGAGTTTTTAAAAAAGCTAAATGCTGTTGATGGATTTATATTAAAATGTAAATCACCTTCTTGTGGAGTTAAAGATGCAAAAATATATACAACATTTGAAAAGGGGAGAGCTATAAGAAGGGAAAAAGGATTTTTTGCTGAGTCTGTTCTGAAACATTTTCCTTATACACCTATTGAAGATGATGGCAGATTAACAAATTTTAAAATACGTGAGCATTTTCTTGCTAGAATTTTTATATTATGTGATTTTAGAAATGCTAAAAATAGTCTTGATTTCGAAAAGCTAAAAAAATTTCATTTGAAAAACACTCTATTATTTTTATCATATAGCCAAAAGTATTCTAGAATACTTGATGAATTTATTTATAAAGATAAAGTTGAAAATTTAGAGGCATTATTTAAAGAATATGAATTCTATCTTCATAGATTATTAGAAAGAGCTCCTAGATATACATCTAATATTAACGTATTATTAAAGTCACTAGATCAATTTAGTGATAAAATAACTGCTGATGAGATGAAATTCATTTGGAGTACCATAGATAAATATAAAAATGGATATGTACCATTTTCTGTTCCTCTATACTTAGTTAAAAGCTATATTATTAGATTTGATCTTAATCATTTGATGGATCAAACATTCTTTATGCCATATCCAGAAGATTTAGTTCTAGTTAATGACTCTGGAAAACTAATTCACTAATATTAATTTAGTAGTAAGATTAAATTTTAAATTTAATCTTACTTTTTTACCTGATTGCTAGTTGTTGTAACATTCCAACCTCTTTCTAACTAGAATATAACAAGATCCACGGTTCCCTTTGGATATAACGAATTCTAAGCTTCAGATATAGTTAAAACTTCACTGGAAACTAAGAATCCAGTTTATTATTCTTAACTATAAATAAATTTATACATTAAATCATATAATTATTCTGTGAATTAATTTAATATAAGGAGAATTATTTTGAGAGCAAGAAGTGCATTAAGAAATTTTGTAATGTGGGCAAGCCTTGCCTTTGTAGTTAATGTATTTATTTATTTTATTTTCGGAGCAGATTATGGTCTTGAGTTTTTAGGTGGATACATAATTGAATTAAGTTTGAGTGTAGATAATTTATTTTTATTTTTAATTATATTTACCTCATTTAATATTCCAATTTCATATCAAAAAAGAGTACTTACTTATGGAATTATAGGAGCTGTAATATTAAGATTTGTATTTATTTTTTTAGGTGTTGCAATAATTAACAAATTTAATTGGGTTTTATATATTTTCGGATTTTTCTTATTTTGTAGTGGGCTAAAAATATTATTAAATAAAGAAGAAGAATCTGATTTTTCTAAAAGTAAAGTTTTAAATATCATGAAGCATTTGATTCCAGTTACAAATGAATTACATCATGAAAAATTCTTTGTTAGGATTAATGGAGTATTACATGCTACTCCATTATTATTAATTTTGGTATTAATTGAAAGTTCAGACATCATATTTGCATTAGATTCTATTCCAGCAATATTTTCAATTACCACTAATCCCTATATAGTTTATACCTCTAACATATTTGCTATCTTAGGTTTAAGAAGCCTTTATTTTCTATTAGCAAAATTAAATAGCATGTTTAGTTATATAAAGTATGGAGTTGCATTTATTCTAATGTTTACAGGCATAAAATTATTTGTTGCATTCTTGGGAATTAATATATCAACAGTAGTATCCTTATTAGTTATTGCAATTATTTTATTAAGCAGCGTTTTATTTTCATTAATAAGAAGTAATTAATTATCATATTTAGAATACTATATATAAGTCTCTTATATTTGAATATTACAGATAAAAAAAATAATAAACTCTATAATATAAATCATTATGATATTGTATAAAACTCTATATAAGGAGGTAATATCTTTTGAGTGATGCTCTTGACTTACTTATTTATCTTGATGAGGCCTTAACCAAGAATTTAAACTCTCTAGTTATAGATGGATTTATTGAAAAAAGGACCTCTAGATTTATAGAAGATAGAACCTTAAACGCAAAAACAGGAACTGAAGGCAGTAACCAGCATTATGGTGAAGATAGATGCGTAAGAGATGAACGTGATGGATATAAAGGAAAAAACTTCACTGAAGCTGACACCGTAACAACAGTAAATAGAGATAATCAATCATTGGAAGGCAGAAGATTTGTTAGACGTGAAGAAGAATTAACTCGAATATTTACAACATTTGAGATACATCAACAATTACTTCAAGGTTTAAACCAATCAAACTTAATTAAAGAATTCGACAGTAGTAGTTATTCAACATCTAATATAAATTCAGGTGATTATGTTAAATTAAGTGGTCAAATATCTAGTGAATCTATGGTATCTTATATAGATAGTTTATCTAACCTATTATCTTGTATTGGAACAGATAATCTAAATTCATATTGCCAAACATTAAAAAGTACTAATAGTTCCTTTGTAAACTATGATACTATGTACAAACAAGTTAATTACTTACAATCACTTTTAACTACTAATAATAGTCAAGATATGATTGTAAAATGTGGCAATATGGATGTTGTATTAACAGTTAATAATAATAATTTTATTAGTACTTATGCAAATATTTATGATAGTGCAGATTGTCCATGTACCATAGTTGGAAAGGTTATTAGAAAATGTAATTCTAATCAGTATATTCATTTATTAAGAAAATCAGGGCAGGCTAATTTTTATGAAAATTTTTTAAGCTGTTGCTCTCCACTTATGGAAAACCTATCAAGTGCAGGTCTCTATTTACCTGAGCAACCTCGATTTAAAGTTCCAGGAGAGTCTTTGCTTTTAATACCTATTAGTATGCTAATTTAAAACTATATCAAAAAGAGTAATTAATAGTTACTAATTATCACTTATAAATAATATATTAAAATATATAAATTATAAAAGGATGATAAAAATGATTAAACCTAAACCATTGCAACAAGGTGATAGCGTAGCCATAATAGCCCCTGCAAGTCCTACAGATAAAAATTTAATTGATAAATGTGTAAATTCATTAAATGCGTTAGGATTAAAGGTAGTGGTGGGAGATAGCTGCCTATCAGAGCATGGATTTTTATCAGGAACTGATGATATAAGAGCAAATGATATAAATTGTATGTTTGCAGATAAAAATATAAAGGGAATTTTTGCACTTCGAGGCGGTTACGGTTGTGCTAGATTATTAAACCTTATAGATTTTAAATTAATCAAAAAAAATCCCAAAATTTTTGTTGGCTATAGCGATATTACTGCACTTCATATTGCCATAAATCAAAAAAGTAAGCTTATAACATATCATGGTCCGATGATATCAACTGAACTAATAAAAGGATTAGATGAATATAGCGCTAATTACTATAAAAAATTTATTTTTGGTAATGACAAAGTAGAAGAGGTTTTTAATCCTGAAGGAGATAATCTTCAAAGTATTAATAATGGTATAAGTAGTGGTCAGCTTATTGGTGGAAATTTATCATTAATTTGCTCTTCATTAGGAACAAAATATGAAATAAATACAAAAAATAAGATATTATTTTTAGAAGAGGTAGAAGAAGTACCATATAAAATAGATAGAATGCTTACTCAGTTAAAACAATCTGGAAAATTAAAAGATGCAAATGGAATAGTTTTAGGATCCTTCACTAATTGCATTGCTTCAAATAACAAAAAAAGTTTATCATTACAAGAAGTTTTTAATGAAATTATTTTACCTTTAAAAAAACCAACCATAAGTAATTTAGCTTGTGGACATTGTCTTCCAACTTTAACACTACCTTTAGGAGCAAAAGTACTTCTTGATGCTACTACTAAAAAAATTAAAATCCTTGAATAATATTATTCATCCAGCAGCAGATAATAATTAATGATATAACCTCTAGGAATGGTGTAATTTGCGTTAAGAATTTATATCTTTATTTCCGTAAAAGTTGCTAAAGCTTCGAAAGTCATTTCATTCCCTCAGTTTCTTAACGCAGTTTTTACTACAAGAAATATTAAATTCTAAAACTTAATTACAATATTCCTTCCGGTAATATCATTAATATCTTCTCTTTTTCTTTGGATAAACTTCAATGCAACCTTAATAGCAAATTATATTTAATTAGTTTGACTTAATATATAATCAACAATTTTCATATATAAATTTAGCGCTTCTGTGTTTGATAAGTTTTCTAGATAGTGAGTGCAATTTTGCAATGTATATAACTCAAAATTATTATTATACTCTAATGCTGTTTCATATAATTCTACAGAAGTTTCATAAGGTACAATATTATCTTTTAAGCTATGAATTATAAGTGTATCAGGTAAATCCTCTCTTACATATTCGATAGGGCTAAATTCTTTAGATAATTTTTCTATGTCATTTTCAGTAAACTTTTCAACAACCTCTTCTGGTCCGACTGATAAATTTACTTCACTCAATCTAGCTGGACCAAATAAATCAATTATGTACTTTACTTTAGATGAATATGATTTTAACGATTGATCCCCTATGAATTCATCATCCTGTGAAAAAGCAGCCATCATCGAAAGTTGAGCACCAGCAGATGGCCCTATAATTCCTATATTATTTACATCAAAATTATATTTATCTTTATTTTTATATACCCATCTAATTGTATCTTTAACATCTGATATCTGATCTTCTAAAATAACTTCATCATCCATCAACTCATATGATGTACTAATTACTGCATAACCTTCATCTTTAAGTAAATCAATAATGGATTCTATAGCAGAAGGTATTACTTTATCACCGTACATCCATCCATTTCCAAATACATATATAATTACTGGCGTTGGCTCTTTAGCTTCTTTGTTTGTATAAATATCTAATGTAAATTCTTTGTTACCTCTTTTTTTATATACAACATCTTTATAGGTTATATCTTTAATTGGATCATTATAAAAATCACTTGATATGGTAGGTAAACTATTACTTAATTTTATAATTTCAAATAAAAATTTTAATCTTTTTACTTGAGTAGCTGAAATAATAACTATTATTAAAACAATAATTGTAATAAATAGTGATCTTTTTTTTATTTTCATATCTACCTCCAAAAAATAAAATAATACTGATACTTTCCCTATATTAACTTTCATCTCTTAATTATTGACATCTTCAAAATATAATAACCATAAATATAAATTTATTTATTGGCTTTTTTACCGAATAATGTTACAATATTTAAGAAAAATATACATATTAGAGGAGTTGTTTTCTATGCAAAAATACAAACAAGAATTTATAGAATTTATGGTAAAAAGTAATGTTTTAAGATTTGGAGAATTTGTTACAAAAAGCGGACGTCAAACACCATTCTTTATTAATACAGGAAACTATACTACAGGAGAACAACTTGAAAAATTAGGTGAATTTTATGCTAAAACTATTAATGAGCATATTGGTTCTGATGTAGATGTATTATTCGGACCAGCTTACAAGGGAATTCCATTAACTGTTACTACTGCTATATCTATGAATAAACTATATGGTGCAAATGTTGAATATTGTTCAAATAGAAAAGAAGTTAAAGATCACGGAGAAGGTGGAATTTTACTTGGTGCTAAACTAGATAACACAAAAAAAGTAGTTATAGTTGAAGATGTTATGACTGCAGGAACTTCAATTTATGAAACAGCACCAATATTAAAAGCTCAAGGTGATGTAGAAATCGCAGGCTTAGTTATATCTGTTGATAGAATGGAAAAGGGTAAAGGAGAACAATCAGCTCAAGCTGAAATCAAAGAAGCATTTGGAATTACGACTTATCCTATAGTTACAATGGCCGAAGTTGTTGAGTACTTATATAATAGAGAAATTGATGGAACTATATATATTGATGATAAGATAAAAGCTGCTATAGCTGAATATTACAAAAAATATGGGGTTTAGAATTTAGACATAATAAAATATAAGTCTGCACCTTAAATTGCAGACTTATATTATTTTTATTAACTTTTTATAGTTTAATACATAACCTTAATAGAATATTTTTCTTTCTCAAATGAATTAATAATTTTCTCAATATGCTCATGTCCATTGGTTTCTACAGTAACTTCTAATAATACATTATGAATTCTATTAATAGCTTTAAATTGATTATGTTCTAATTTTACTACATTTGCATTTTCCTTTGCTAAAACTTCAGATATTTTTAATAGTTCACCAGGTACATTTTTAAGCTCTACAGAAAAACAGAATAGTCTACCTTTTGAAACAAGTCCATTATTTATTAATGTTGATATTGTTAGCATATCAATATTTCCACCACTTAATATACAACATACTTTTTTATTTTTTGCTTTTAATTTTTTTAATGCAGCTAAAGTTACAACACCAGAAGCTTCAGCTACTAATTTATGTTTTTCAACTAATAAAAGGAATGAATTTACAATATCACTTTCTGAAACTGTTATAATTTCATCTACATATTCTCTAACAATCTCAAAAGTATTGCTACCAGGTGTTTTTACTGAAATACCATCAGCAATAGTATTAACACTATCTAATGTACAAATTTTATCTTTTTGTATACTTAGAGCCATTGAAGGTGCTCCTTCAGCTTGTACACCAACTATTTTTATATTTGGATTTAATGCTTTAGCAGCAAGGCTTATACCTGATATTAAACCACCTCCACCTATTGGAACAAGTATATAATCTAAATCATTAATTTCTTCAAATATTTCTAATGCAATTGTACCTTGTCCATAAATTATATCCATATCATTAAAAGGATGTATAAAAACTTTTCCTTCCTCTTCTTCAATAGTTTTTGCTTTAATAAAAGCATCATCATAACACTTTCCATGAAGCACTATATTACCACCATAATTTTTAGTTGATTCAACTTTCAAGTATGGGGTAGTTTCAGGCATTACTATGCTAGATTTTACTCCCATTAATGATGCTGCATAAGCGACTCCTTGAGCATGATTTCCTGCAGATGAACAAATGACCCCTTTAGCTTTTTCCTCTTCAGTTAAAGATATAATTTTATTTAAAGCACCTCTAATTTTATATGCCCCTGTTAATTGAAGGTTCTCACACTTCATATATACATCATTATTGCTAGTTTTACTAAATACATTGCTATATAATAATGGTGTTTTAGTAACTACATCCTTTATATTTTCTCTTGCTTCTTTAATTTTTTCTAAATACATAATATAGCCTCCCTTTTCATATGTAACATTAAGTAATTTTTCTAATATATATATATTATCACATAAATATACAATTATCGAATTTAATTTAACAATTTATACATTATATACAAAATAAGTAACTATTATGTATTTATAAATATTAATTAAAATTATTTTATTTGGCTTTGTTTTAATAAACTGTTGAAATTTGATTAACCTCTATAAATATGGTTATAATATATAATATAACTACTATTTAGGAGGTTTTTTATGCCAAGAGTTAATAATGTTATTCAGCAAGTTTCACAATTAAATACATATGAGCAAGGGAAGGTATTTGAATTTTTAAAGACTGTATTGATGTCAAATGGAATAACTAACTCTATAGATGAAGAAATCGCTGAAAATAGATTTAACAAGGGGAAGTGCTGTCCTTTTTGCAATCATGATAAAATATCTAAGTATGGAAAATATCATGGCAAGAATGGCGTTAAACAAAGGTATAAATGCCAAAATCCAGAGTGCAAAAAAACTTTCAATGATTTTTCTAAATCCCCAGTTTCAAGTAGTAAAAAGGGATTAGATAAATGGCTACTATATGCTCAATGTATGATAAATGGTAACACTATTAGGCAATGTGCCGAAATTGTTGAGATTAATATTGCAACAGCTTTCTTTTGGAGACATAAAATTATAGACGCTATTAGAAAATTTATTGGCTACGGCTCTCTTGAGGGTGTTATTGAACTCGATGAGACATACTTTGCCCTTAGCTATAAAGGGAATCATAGCAAAAGTTCTAATTTTACTATGCCAAGGGAATCAAGAAAGCGTGGTAAAGAAATAAATACAA